>Ga0209517_10000310_pt1 | contig 85981 bp, 65 predicted proteins | sample PeaSoiMetSII2010_FD_187695 | JGI IMG/M metagenome (GOLD analysis project Ga0209517, IMG submission 187695) | Peat soil microbial communities from Weissenstadt, Germany - SII-2010 (SPAdes) (version 2) | ecosystem: Environmental > Terrestrial > Soil > Wetlands > Peat | place: Germany...
GCCACGATTTCATTGCCAAGGATTTCCTGGCGGCACACCCGGAATATTCGTGGGAGTCGCCGAAGTTGCATGACATGAAAGCCGGGCCGTGGACGATTTTTCAGGCGAGCCAGCGTGCACCGCTGTGAGGTTGCCAGATCAAGTAAACTTTCATAACTTGCATTTGGGGAGATCGATCATGCGTTCCTTTGTTGCGACGTTTGCCGTCCTTTTTGCTTTGTTGGCCGGTTCTTTGGCCCAGACCAACGCGCCCAAGAGTCAGTCCGCGCAGAAGAAGCCTGCACAGCCGGCTGAGTCAAGTCCACAGGAAAATGCCGCTCCTCCGGCTCCCTCGCCTCAGGAACCGAAGCCGCCGGCCAAAGAAAGTTCCGGCGACAAAGATAAAGAAAAAGATAAGGAAGAACACTACGACGTGACAGAAGTGCCGCCAGTGGTTACGCACCATCAGATTACGGTTAGTGGCAAAGTGCTGAAATACACGGCCACGGCTGGTCGGCTTCCTATCAAGCGCGGTGACGGCAAGATCGAAGCGGAAATGTTTTTCGTGGCCTACACGCTGGATGGACAGGACGCGAGCAAGCGTCCGCTGACCTTCGCGTTCAATGGCGGCCCGGGATCAGCTTCCATCTGGCTGCACATGGGAGCGCTCGGCCCGCGGCGCGTGGGGTTGCAGCCGGAAGGCTTCATGCCACCTGCGCCGTATCACCTCGAGGACAACCAGTACACCCTGCTCGATAAGAGCGATCTGGTGCTGGTGGATGCGATCGGTACCGGCTTCAGCCGCGCAGCCGATTCCGAGCTGTTCAAGAAATTCTGGGGTGTGAAAGGCGACATCGAGGCCTTCAGCGAGTTCATCCGCCTCTACGTCAGCCGTTATGAGCGATGGAACTCGCCGTTGTTTCTTCTCGGTGAAAGCTACGGCACCACGCGATCCGCGGGCATCGCCGGCTATCTTGCCGATCACGGCATTTCGTTCAACGGCATCACCCTGCTCTCCATGGTGTTGAACTTCGAGACACTCGAAGACACCAAGACCAACGATGAGCCTTACATTTTTCTGGTGCCGTCGTTCACGATGATCGCCGGCTACCATCACAAGCTGCCGCCCGATCTGGCGCAGGACATCAATAAGACGCGTCAGGAATCGGAACAGTGGGCTTTCGGCGACTATGCACACGCGCTGGACGAAGGCGACGCCCTCACGCCAGACGAGCGCCGGAAGGTCATCGATCAGTTGTCGCGTTTCACCGGCCTGAGCAAAGATGTGATTGACCAGGCCAACCTCCGGATTGATGTTCGCAAGTTCACGCACTACTTGCTGATCGACCAGAAGGTGCGCGTCGGACGCCTGGATGGCCGTTTCACCGGGCCCGATCCAAACGGGCTTTTAGATACGCCTTTCTACGATCCCACTGGCTCGGCCATCGGGCCTCCGTTCACCTCGGTCTTCAACAACTATCTGCGCAACGAGCTCGGTTACAAGATCGACATGCCTTACTACGTGAGCGCGCAGGATGCAGGATTTGACAAGTGGGATTGGGGCTCGGCGATTCGCGGCTTCCCTGACACTGCGACCGCTTTGCGGCAGGCGATGGTCAAGAATCCTTATTTGAAGGTTCTGGTGATGGAGGGCTATTACGACCTGGCCACTCCGTATTACGCTGCCAATTACACAACTGAGCACCTCGATCTCGGTCCGAAGTATCGCGCGAATATTTCATTCGCGACCTACGAGGCGGGTCACATGGTGTATCTGGGCAACGAGGGTTTGAAAAAGATGAAGAGTGATCAGGCCAGCTTCATGGACAGCGCAATGACGGGGCAGTGATCAGATCTTCGGTTCGCGCTGGTGCCACTCGGTGGCCTGCTCGTAGGCATGAGCAAGTTGTAAGACTGCGGCCTCGCCCCAATGTGGACCGGCGATCTGCAGGCCGATGGGAAGGCCGTTCCGGGTGAAACCGCAGGGGACGGAAATCGCCGGCAAGCCCCAGACGTTAAATGGCCGAGTATTGCGCAGCCAGGAGAGTTCGCGCGGACGCAGAAGCTCGGGATGCTGCTTCAACTCGGCGATCTGGGCTGCGGGAATGGGCGTGGTGGGAGTCACCAGCAGGTCCACATGCTCAAACACTGCGCTGATGTTCCGGCGCAGGTCAGCCAGTTCGCGGCGGTGACGCGCGATCTCCTCCTCGGCAACGTTCTCCCCTGTGCGGAGACGCCGCAGTGTCTCGGGCTGATAAAGCACGGGATTCTTTCGCAAAAACTCCGCGTGGTACGCGTACGACTCTGCGGCCTGTAGCGTGCGATCGGTAGGAACTGGAAGTTCTATCTCGCGAATGTCGGCGACTTTGGATCTGAGAACGTCGAGTGCCTGCTCGACCGCGGCGGCCACCTCCGGATCAAGATCGTCGTAGAAAAACTTGCGTGGCACGCCGATCCTCATCGCTCGCGTTTCATGCTGAAGGGCCGCGACGTAATCGTCCACAGGTGTGTCAGTACAATTCGCGTCGCTCGCGTCAAAGCCGGCGATAGCCTGCAGAATCACCGCAGTATCCGAAACCGTCCGCGTGATCGGGCCGACGTGATCGAGCGACGGCGAAAGCGGAATCACACCGCGCACGCTCACCCGTCCGTAGGTGGGCTTTAGCCCGACCGCTCCGCACAGCGCGGCTGGCTCGCGGACGGAGCCAGCAGTGTCGGTGCCAATTGCCCCATAGCACAGACCTGCAGCCACAGCAGCCGCCGATCCACCCGAGGACCCGCCGGTGTTATACGCAGTGCCCCAGGGATTTCGCACTTCGCCGTAATAGCTGACGATCGAACTCCCGCCATACGCGAACTCGTGCAGATTCTGTTTTCCCAGAAGCACCGCTCCAGCGTTCTTTAGCCGCCGCACAACTTCGGCGTCTTCCGCCGGAATCCGGTCTTTGAACAGTGCGCTGGCGGCCGTGGTGCGAACGCCGGCTGTGTCAATGAGGTCTTTCAGCCCCAAGGGGATGCCGTGCAGCGATCCACGCCAGTCTCCGCGCTGAATTTCGGCTTCCGCGGTGCGGGCCTGGGCCAAGGCCGAATCGGCGGTCACGGTGATGAAAGCGTGGAGTCGAGGATTCAGCCGCTCTATTTTCGACAGGCAGTCCTTCGTCAGTTCTGCCGGAGAGATTTTCTGTCGGCGCAACTGGCCGCTGATTTCAAGAATCGTTTCGTGCACGATTTGTGTTCCGCGACAATCTTACAATCGCAGGCCCAGGCTGCGACAGTCTGGACCGGTACAGTCCAGTACGGAAGCGAGCCAAGCGCGCGGTTGTTCTGTCGCTAAACGCGACAGTCGCGCGGCTCGCCCAGATCCTTCGCTACGCAAAGGAGGCTCGCTCAGGATGACAATCAAGAAGATTCCTCCTCATGTAGAATCAAACAAGCGATGGCTAGTGGCTCCCAACTGGTGCAGATTGACTGCATGCCTCCCGTGCGGCAGCCCAAACCGGACTGGCTTCGGGCCAAAGCTCCGGTCGGAGAAAACTTCCACAATCTCAAGAAACTGGCCCGCGGATTGGGCTTGCACACGGTTTGCGAGTCGGCGCAGTGTCCGAACATCGGCGAGTGCTGGAACCATCGCACTGCGACTTTCATGTTGCTGGGCGACATTTGTACCCGGCGCTGCGGTTTTTGCGCCGTACCCAAGGGCAAGCCCGGGCCGATTGACCAGGAAGAACCGCGGCGTGTCGCCGAGGCGGTGGCACAACTCGAGTTGAAACATGCGGTCGTGACCAGCGTCAATCGCGACGACGACAACCTCGGAGGCGCTCGCATCTTCGCCGAAACGATTCGCCAGATTCGACACTTGTCTCCAGAATGCCGCGTCGAGGTTCTGATTCCTGATTTCCAGGGCTTGGATGAAGCCTTGCACATCGTGCTCGAGGCCAAGCCCGATGTTCTGAATCACAATACCGAAACCGTACCCAGACTGTATCGGGCCGTTCGCTCCGGCGCCCGCTATGAACGCAGCCTGCGCCTGCTGGAAAATGCTGGGAAGCTTTCCCCAGAGATCGTGACAAAATCTGGCGTGATGGTCGGCCTTGGGGAGACGATTTCAGAACTGGTGGACGTATTTCGCGATCTTGGCTCGCGCGGCGTAGCCATTCTTACGGTGGGACAATACCTGCGTCCTTCGCGGGACCATTTACCGATCGCGCGGTTTTACACCCCAGCGGAATTTGACTATCTGAAAGACGCAGCTCTGGCCTTCGGCTTTCGTCATGTGGAATCGGGTCCGCTGGTGCGTTCGAGCTATCATGCTCACGAGCACGCCGACGCGGCAGCAAGAGCGTAAGGACCTCAGACGCTAAAGCGCCATATGCAAACCAACCTTTGATTCCGCAGCGCTGAAAACGCTGCTCCAGCTCTAGACAAACCTGCTCCCGGGAAATCGAACCGAAGGTAGGGATGTTTCGACTGCGACCGACCGCTCGCCAGCGAGCGTTTGGCCTTCGCTCAACATGACAGCCACGAGGGCGGACGATGGCGTCCGCCCCTACGTGGATACTGCAGATGCCTCCAGCCGCGCCCGCTCTGAGGTACTCAGTCGCGCTATTCTCCGCAGCCGGGGATGGTGCCGCCCGACGAGATGCACGGACCGAAGGGGACGAGCGCGATGCGGTCCAGGCCGCCAGCAGAATTGAATGTCTTCAGAGTGCCGGTACTGACCGTATATTCGTAGAGAACGTTGCTGGTGCCGTTTCCTCCCACGACGTACAAGTTGCCTTGGCCATCACTGGTGATGCCTTCCAGCTCTGGGCCGTGGGCAAACGGAATCGTGGTCACCGTGAGGAGGCTGTCGGTGATCTGATAGAGCACCTGGCCCGTGCTGGAGGTCGCGTATAAATCTCTGGTCTTGTTATCGTAGGTGAGACCTTCCGGCGCAGTTAACGGTGAGGAACTCGGCGTCTGGTTGGTGACCACTCCCATGCTGGTGAACTGCACCACGGCGTTCAAAGTGACGTCGTTCGCAAAGAGGTTGCCACCGGTGTCGTAAACAATGCCGCGAATCGTGTCACCGCTATAGAACGTGGTGAGCACATTGCCGGCGAAGGTGAAGCGATAAATCTTGTTCGCACCGGGATCGCTAATCAGGAACGATTTGCAGCCGGGGTCCATGACGATATCGAGAGGCGTTGTCAGGCCGCTCACCATGAGCGTGTCGGTATTGTTGTAGGGGTTGAACATGTGAATCTGGCCGGTGGCGCTGAGGGCGTAGATGATCTCCTGGTCCGGCCCGACGACGATGCCGGTCGGCTGGGTCCCGGTGGCGAACATGGTGAAGTTGGTCTTGGGAGTCGTCAGGTAGAGAAGTTTGCCATTGACATTGTCAGTGCCAACCAGGTTGGTCGCAGAGGCAATCGCCGCCAGGGCGATGATCAGCCCAAGAACAGATGTGACGGCGATCGGGCGAAAGTTAGCGCGAGCTTTCATGGAAAAACCTCCTACGGTTTACTGCAGAAATGAACGGAATCGAAGCAGCAGAAGTATGACCTCGGGCGGCCTACTGATGAAGATTACTGAAGACGTTGTACGAAGTCAGGCTTGGGCTGGTGCGAATTCGTAATTGACCGCAGCAAAGGGTCAGGCGGCGAACATAGGCGCGTTTAGAACAGCTTCAGGTGGATGGTCAGATACTTCTTTGGGTTCTGGCGGATGGCTTTGATGAGATCTCGCGTTTCCTCCAACAGCTTATCGGTATTGTTGTAAACCGACTCGTCCTGCAGCAGCTTTCCGATCGTGCCTTGGCCGGAGTTCAGGCGATCGGTCAGGTCGGAAAGCTTGGTCATGGTGTTCTGCAGCTTGGCGGCGAAAACCTGGTCCTTGGCTAGAACGCCGATTGCGCCTTTGCCGGCGTTTACGTCGTCGGTCATTTTCTTAACGTTGGCGATCGTATCATTGGCATTGTTATAGAGTGTGGCATCCTTCAAGAACTTGCCAGCGGTGCCCTTGCCGGCGTTCAGGTCGTCAATGATGTTGTTCAGCTTGGTGATGGTGTTGTTGGCGTTGCGGTAGAGCTCATCATCCACTACCAGTTTGCCAAGGCTGCCCTTGCCATTGGCCACGTCGCCGACCAAGCTTTGGAACTGGGCAACGGTGGCATTTAAGCGGTTATACAACGCGGGATCATAGATCGCCTTGCCGAATGAGCCCTGGCCGCTCTCCACAAAAGCGAGGATGCGGTCCACACGCTTCTCCAGCGCGTCGAGGTTCTGCAGCGTGCTCTGGCTGGCGCGGACCACGTCTTCAATCTGCGGACTCTCGCGTGTAGGCAGCACATCGCCTTCGCGGATTTCCGCCCCCCGGGCCTGGGCGCTGTCGATATCGATGTAAACCTCGCCCAGAACGCCCGCCGTCTGCAAAGTCGTCAACGAATCTTGGCGCAGATTGCTGTGGTATCGCGTGTTGACTTTCATGGTGACTTCGACCGGAGTCAGCTTTCGGGAGGGATCGGCGACGACGCGGATTTTCGACACATTGCCGATATCCACGCCCTGCAGGCGCACCGGAGCGCCTTCGCGCAGGCCGCCGGCATTGTCGAAATAAGACCGGATGAGGATTTTGGAGGTGAGGATGCCGCCAGTGCCGGTCATGAGCAGAATGAGTATGCCCAGCGTGATGCTGGCCACGATTACAGTGATCCCAACCTTCAATTCAGACCACTTCAACTGCTTCTGGCTAGGCAATGGCTCTCCCTAAGAACGTCATGACTAACATTCTTCCCATGGTCAGACTGGCAGCGATGCCAGCATCATAGCAGAGGCTCAAACCACTTTCAGGACTGACGTGGTTGCAGGCTAGGTGACAGCAGAATCGCCGCCATATAGGCCACTGCGCCGCAGGCCAGCGTGGCATTCAATCCGAACTTGATGGCGATGAACATGGCCAGGACGGAGCCCAACACACTGGCACCGGCATTCATCGCCCAGGCCCACTCCACCGCGCTCTCGGTCGCATCGTTGGCTCGGGTTGCGGGGAATTCAGGCACTGGAGTGCTAGCCAGTGCACGCAGGCCAGTGGGAAACGGCATTCCCATCACGAATCCCAGCGGGACAAGAACTCCGGCGCTCACCAGCAGCTTTACCAAGAAGGGGGTTCCGATCAGGGAGTTGAGGACTCCGGGGAGAATGAAAACGTACAACACCAGGCCGCAGGCAATGACCAATAGCGGCAGCCATGCCCGTTGCGTCTGACGAAGCCACGTGCGCGACGCGAGGCTGCCGGCGCCGCTGGAAAGCAGGAGCAGGAAAACAACCACGGTCAAAGCGTAGGTGGGATGGCCGAGAAAAAGGACGAAGCGCTGAATGAAGACGATTTCCACCAGGATGTATCCCAGGCCGATGGCAACGAAGTAGAGCAGTGAGACCGCGTGTTGACGACTGTGGACGCCGCGCACCGCCAAGGGAATCACGAGGAAGGCGAGGACTGCGGCAAGAGAAATCAGCAGCAACGCGAACAGGACTACGACGCCGAGGTTTACCTTCCAGTCGATCCCGTGGGTCTCGCCGTGGGGATGCAGCAACTGCCCGAGCTTCAAGGTGAAAAAGAAGAAGGGCGCGTTGTCGGTTACCGGCGCCACATTGTAGGGATAGAGCTGGGCGAATTGATACGGATTGTTGCGCCAGATCAGCTCTGAAAACGGATTCGGTTCTGGGTGCGAAGGCAGATAAAGAGCGGTCAACGCCGGGTACGCAGCAAGGTGTTTCTTAATCGCCTGCTCCTCCACGGGCGTGAAGGCACTTTTCTTCGCGAGCACCACTACCGGAATGCCGTCTTCGTCCAGTTGTCCCTGCGAAACCACGACGAAATTGCGCGGAGGAGATGGCACACCGAGTTGATGCAGGGCCTCCATGGCGACCGAAACCACGCGCAGCGCTTCCCGCGGCTGGCGGAACTCCCAACGCGTGATGGCGATCATTCCATCCGAATTGAGGTGCTCGAAGTAGGAACGAAAGGCCTCGACCGTGTACAGACTGTTCTCGCTCAGGGCAAAAGCGCCAGCGGCGGTCGATGCCCAGGTGTCGACCAGGGTCATTTGCACCACGTCGAAGCTCTGCCGGGTGCTGCGAATGAATGACCGGCCGTCGGTGACATGGATGGTCACTTCCGGCTGCTGGTAAAGGTGATAGGAATAATCGGCGTAGCGGTCGCGCATGATGGTATTGGCGATGATGGGATTAATTTCGATTCCGGTGATGCTGGGGCTGCCATTGGCCAGTGCGCGCAGCATATCCACACCTCCGCCGGGCCCGATAATCGCGTATGCGCCCCGCGGCCGCAGGACATTGGCCAACGCCGGCGGCGCGGACATCAGGTTCGTTTCCCAATCCGTTCCCTTCCACTGGCTGAGATCGGCGTTCATGATGTAAGTGGAGGCATCCGCATCGATGACTACGGCTTTCGCGTCACCCTGGCGGTCCACTTCCACGCGAGAAATGGCATTCCAACGAGCGAACTCGACCCAGCGAGGATCACGAAGCCGGCCCTTGGCATAAACGATATCGATTGCTCGCTCCGAGTAGTTCCCAACCACCAGCGATCCCAATATCATGGCCACACAGGCGGCGAGCCTGCGGACACCTTTGCTCATGGCCCATATGTGGCCGGCTACGGCCGCGATGACGCCGGCAAGCAGTATGGTGTTGGGTCCACCCAGCCAGTTGAGCAAGGGGACAATCCCCAGGCAAGCCAACGCGCCGCCAACCAAGTCCGCGCCGTAAAGTCGAGTGATGTGTCTCGATTCGCGCGCGAACACAATCGAGAACTCCATTCCGGTGACAAGGAACGGCAGCGCCGACGCCAGGTAGATAGCCGTAAGCCGGAGCAGGTTCGCCCGCGAAACTTCGAGGGAAACAGGGACGCGCAGGACAGTGACGAGGACGATAGGTATGGTCAAAGCGTTGATGCAACAGAGCCAGGCCAGCAAACTCCGGGTGCGAAATCGCGCCAGCCACTTCTTTCCGAGGTACGCAAAGACGCCGCCTGATCCCAATCCCAGCAGCGCCAGCGAAATGGCCAGGAATGCAAAGTGATAGAACAGCACCACCGAGAACAACCGGGTCAGGGCCAACTCCAGCAGGAGCGCGGCGAAACTGCTGAGTGCCACGCCTGCGAGAAGAAGACGCTCACAGATCGGCTCTGATGCCGGCGTCGAGATGGCCAAAGGAGTTTCAGTTGCGGCGGACATTCGCAGTTTGCTCGGGAATGCGCCAGTCTAACAGAAGGGGAAGCCTAAGCTTCGAGGATCACATGGGCGATGGCTTGTTCCGCGGTGTGAGAAAGCGAGACGGCAATGTGTTTTGTCCCCAATTTTGCGGCGAATTCCGCTGCCTTGCCATGAAGAGTAAGAGTAGGCCGCCCTCCCGGTGCGCGGACGACCTCGATGTCCCGCCAGGCGACCCCGTGATTCCAGCCGGTGCCAATCGCCTTCATGGCAGCTTCCTTGGCAGCAAAGCGCGCGGCATAGCGCTCGACGCGGTTGGCCTTTGAATCACAGTAGCGCATTTCCTCGGCGGTGAAAATTCTGCGCAGGAAGCGGTCGCCAAAGCGCTCGATGGACGCGGCGATACGGGGCACTTCGGCGATGTCAATTCCGGTGCCAACGATCATAGGTCAACGATCATGCTCAAGGTAGCACAAAGCGGCGCTCGCAGTGTGAATCGAAACCAGGTCGTGGGTGCCGCGCCTAGAGCAGCCGGTCGCCGCGATAGATCAACTGACCGTCAACGACTCGGGCTTCTGCCATGAGTTCGTGGCGCCTCGGCGATCCGGTGCCGTCGATGTGCAGCACTTCGTGGCCGTGGGCAACGAGCCAGTCTGAAACCAGCATGCGGTGACAGTGGAAATAGACCCTTTCAGCGCACATGTGGGCGGTCCGTGAGTGCTCGGCAAGTTTGATCAGCTCGGCAGCACCCCGTTCGAAATCAGGGGTGAGCATGTAGTCCGCATAATTACGAAAGCTGTCGTTGCGCAAGGCGACATTGGGAGAGTCGTCGCGAATCTTCTTGCGGCGGCCGCCAAGTGCTTTCATCCAGACGTAGGCGATTCCGGCCTGCGGCAGAGTTTTTTCCAGCCATTCGCGATTGAAGTGAGGCAGGCGACGAGACGCAGGCAAGGAGCGAATGTCCACCAGAGTTCGAATCTCATGTGTGTGCAGGACGGTCAGAAATTCGTCCAGGGTGCGGGTGGAATGGCCGATGGTGTAGAGAGTCGCCAAGGATTGCAGATTTCAGATTGCGGATTTTAGATTGCAGAATCTTTAGACGATGATCCGAGAACTTGCCGCCTGAGATTTGAAATCTTCAATCTGAAATCTTCAATCTGAAATTAGCAAGTTGTGCCAGTGCTGCCACCACAGCTTCATCCTGCTCAGGAAATACGGTTCGTAAATCAAGCAGAACACGGCCTTCCTCTACCCGGGCGATCACTGGAAGGTCCGACGCGCGCAGCCGCGCAGAGATTTCGTCAGCACTGAGACCTTGGCAAGTCACCACCAGCAGACGGGTCGGCAGAATTGCAGAAGGAACAGCCCCGCCGCCGATGACAGAATCGCCGTCAATGAGCTCAATCGACAGCCCAGACGACTGAACTCTCGCAGCCACTGCCTCCGCGCGCCTGGCAATTTCTTCTCTTGACAGGCGCATCATGCGCAGAGCGGGAATGGCGTCGTGATCGCCTTTCACATAGGCCATCAGCGTGGCTTCGAGCGCGGCAAGGGTTAGCTTGTCCACGCGCAGTGCCCGGAACAAAGAATTTGAACGCATGCGGGCGATCAGGTCGCTGCGCCCGCTGAGCATTCCGGCTTGTGGGCCGCCCAGCAATTTGTCTCCGCTATAGGTCACCACGTCCACGCCGGCGTGCAGACTGGCTTGGACGCCGGGTTCGCCGCTCACGCCAACCGATCGCAGGTCGAACAATGCGCCGCTGCCCAGGTCTTCCATCAGAGGGAGCTTATGCTTGCGGGCCAGATTCACTAGTTCATCGAGGCTCGGCTGCTCGGTGAATCCGGCCATCTCAAAATTCGAGCGGTGCACGCGCAGCAGCAACCGCGTCTTCTCGGTGATCGCCTGCTCGTAGTCCTTGGCGCGGGTGCGATTGGTTGTGCCCACCTCACGCAAGATGGCGTTCGACTTCGCCATCACATCGGGAATGCGGAATGAGCCGCCGATTTCGACCAGTTCGCCGCGAGAGACAATTACCTCACCGCCTTCCGCAAGCGTGTTGAGAGCGAGCAGCACGGCGGCGGCGTTATTGTTGACGACGATAGTGGAAATTTCTCTTGCACGGGCGGGGACGCTCGCTCCTATATCTGCCTGCTCGGAGAGCAGTTTGCGAAACAGGCGGTCGACGTGAACGTCGCGTTTGCCACGCTTGCCCGCCTCGACCTCAAATTCGAGATTCGAATACTGGCGGGCAGTTTTCTGGATGTGCTGTAACGCAGACGCGGCCAGCGGTGCGCGCCCCAGATTCGTATGCAGGACGACACCGGTCGCATTGATTATCGTCCTCATCGAATACCGGAGCGCATGCTGAACTTGGCGTTTCACAGCTTCGTCGAGTCCGGTCAGCGCCAGATCGACCCCGTCCTCGTCGAGTCTTCCCTCCGCAATTTGCTCGCGCACGGATGCCAGCACGATGCGGGCAGCGTCGGTCACTGCAACCTGGCCTTCCAGCGAAACCAGCGCAGCAAAAATAGGACGGTGAGCGAGTTTATCCACTGAGGGCAGCTTGCGATACAGGCCGGTCTTGGATTCGGTCTTCACCGCCGATGATTATCCCACCCAGTGGCCTGGAAGACCAAAGCGTCGCCTCCAACCTTTTCGCAGAGAGCGCGAAAAGATGCGGCAGCCGCGGCAACCCAAGCCTAGCCGACTTCAACCAGACCGTAGCTCTTCTGCCAGTGGTTGCGCATGTGACGGAGGGCGTGGTCAATTTCCTGCTGAGAAATCTCCGCGTTCGGACCTGCCAGAACTGCGGCGGCTTCCATCCTGGCAGCTTCCAGCAACTGGCGATCGCGAATTAGATTGGCGACCTGAAAGCTGGGTATGCCGGCCTGCCGGGTGCCGAAAAACTCGCCCGGTCCGCGCAGTTCGAGATCGAGTTCGGCAATTTCGAAGCCGTCATGAGTGCGCACCATCGCATCCAGCCGGCGCTCGCCATCTTCCGAAACTTTGCCGCCGGTCATCAGAATGCAGTAGGACCGCGCAGCGCCGCGTCCAATGCGGCCGCGAAGCTGGTGAAGCTGCGCCAAGCCAAAGCGTTCGGCGTGCTCAATCACCATGACGGTGGCATTGGCAACGTCCACCCCCACCTCGATCACCGTGGTGGAGACGAGAACGTCGAGTTCGCCCTTGTGAAACAGGCGCATAACCTGATCCTTCAGATCCGGATCCATGCGTCCGTGTAGCAGGCCGACGCGCAACTCTGGAAAGATACGCTGGCTGAGTTCTTTGTACATGTTGATCGCAGCTTTGAGTTCGCGCTCTTCGTTCTCTTCGATTACCGGATACACCACGTAAGCCTGGTGTCCGGCCGCGACCTGCTTGCGCAGGAAATCCCAGACTTCGGAGGAGCGGTCATCGGACACGCAGCGGGTGACGATCGGAGTGCGCCCGGGCGGCATTTCGTCGATGACACTGATGTCCAGGTCTCCATAGATCGTAAGAGCGAGGGTCCGTGGAATAGGAGTCGCTGTCATCACCAGAACATCTGGTTCTCCCGCCCCGACATCTCCGGATTTCTTCATCAGCTTGAGGCGCTGCAGAACGCCGAAGCGGTGCTGCTCATCCACGATCACCAGGCCGAGGCGGGCGAACTCGACTTTTTGCTCGATCAGAGCGTGAGTCCCGATGACCAGTTGCGCGTTGCCCTGTGCGATGTGGCGCCGTATCTCGCGCTTGCGGTCATCTTCGAGCGAACCGGTGAGCAAGACCACGCGATAGCCGACGCTCTCCAGCACGCGGCGGGCGGAAAAGTAATGCTGCTGCGCGAGGATTTCGGTCGGCGCCATCAATCCCACCTGAAATCCGTTTTCCATGGCTACGATGGCGGCTTCGAAGGCCACGATGGTCTTGCCCGAGCCGACATCGCCCTGCAGGAGGCGCCGCATCGGGAACGGCTTGGCCATGTCGGAAGCGATTTCTTTGAGCGCCCGTTTCTGCGCGGCGGTCGGATGAAAGGGAAGAATCTTCTTGATTGCCGAACGCACCCGGTCATCGAGTTGAAAGGCGATGCCGGTCTGCGCCCTTTGTTGCCGGCGCTTGAGTTCGAGACCGAGCTCAATGAAAAACAGCTCTTCGAAGATGAGCCGTATGTGGGCCGGTGTACGACTGGACAGCAAGTCCTCGAGGCTCTCGCCAGCCTCGGGCCAATGCACTTGCCGAAGCGCTTCTCGAGGAGAAATTAAGCTCAGGTGCCGGCGCACAGCGGCGGGGATGGGCTCCGGCATCTCAGGACTCAGGTTCTCCAGTGCAGCGTGAATGATGCGCCGGAACCAGCGGGAAGTCAGGCGCCCCTGCCCCGCCGATTCGTAAATGGGGACGATGCGGCCGATCTCCAGAGAAGCCGCGAGTTTCTTGTCAGAAGCATCCTGCGAGCCGTCTTCAGCAAACTCACCTAGAACCTCGAACTGTGGCTGGACAAGCTGCAGTTCCCCGCCCCGATAGTCTTCCTCCACCTTGCCGTAGAGAGCAACAATCTGGCCTGGCTTGAACCGATCACGGAGATACGCCGCATTGAACCATATGCATTTCAGCCGCGCCTGGCCTTGCCCGGCAGTCATCTGAAAGATCGGCATGCGTCGCGTACGGAACAACCCCGAAGTGCGCACCTCGGCGATCACCGTGGCCATCTCTCCGGCACGCAATTCCGGAATGCCGCGCGGGTTCAGGCGGTCTTCATAACGAAAAGGCAGATAATGAAGAAGGTCATCCACCGTGTGGATGCCCTTGCCCGCCAGCACCTCGGCGAGGCGCGGGCCGATGCCCTTCACATATTGGACTGAGGTGGCCAGTTCCAGCATCTGAAGGGATGGTAACAAAACAGCAGTTGGCAATAGCATTTAGCATTTAGCATTTAGCCATTGCAGGTGGTATCAGAAGGAATATCAGGGCAGGTTTCCTCGTGTCGAAATCAGCAACTAACTTTGTGCATGCCCTCGTCGCTGTGCTTGGGGGGAATGCTGCTTACTTTCTGCTGGAAAAGTACCTGCCGGTGCGAGCGCACCATGCGCCATTCAAGTTCGATCTCGGCATGATCGTTGATTTCTGGTTCTGCCTGGTGGCGTTCGGAATCGTCAAAACGGTGGCGGGGCGACGCGACAGGTCCCGACAGGATTGATTCCATCTCGCGTGGGGGCAGGTGTCCCCACCTGCCCGGCCGCAAACACCGCCCAGATGGAGACGTCTCCGCCGATGCGAGTCGTGGTTGCCTGGCTTGGTTACTTTCGGAACCTCGGTAATCTACGGACTTCCCGATAAAATCCGGCCAGGACCATGCAGAAGATCGCCATCCTCTACGACGCCAGCCAGGCGGTGCTGTCCACCTTTGACCTGGACGAGGTGCTGCAGCAGATTCTGCTGATCGCGCGGGACTACTTCCATCTGCAAAATGTCGCTATCTTATTGCTGGACAAGGAGACAGGCCAGCTGTACGTCCGCCGTCAGATAGGTTGGGATGAGGGGCACGACACCACGCGAATACCGGTGGGAAATGGCATCACCGGCGCCGCCGCCCAACTGAAGCGCCCCATTTATGCGCCGGACGTCAGCAAGGACGCGCGCTATATGATGTCGGCCCGCACCACGCGGTCAGAACTTGCAGTCCCGCTCATGGTACGAGACCAGGTTGTGGGCGTGCTGGACTGTCAAAGCGAGAACCTGAATCACTTCGACTCAGAGACTGTAGATTTGCTCACCCTGTTTTCCACTCAGGCCTCGATGGCCTTGCAGAATGCGCGACTCTACTCGCTGGAGCGGCGCCGGGCGTCGCAACTGGAGGCCATCAATGCGATCGCGCAACAGACGACCGCTGTGCTGGATCTGAAGGAGCTGCTTTCCAAAGTCTGCCTTTTGATTCAGAAAGCCTTCCAGGTCTCGCAGGTGTCGGTGCTTTTGAAAGAGGAGGAAGAGTTGGTGCTGCGCGCCAGCCATGGCACTCTCACCCCCCGCGTTCATGAAGGCGGGCGCCTGCTCGCATCCGCAGGGCCGTGGGGGCGCGCTTTGTTGGCGGGTAGGACTCTGATCGAGAACGATGCAGAGGATGCGCCGGAGACGGGCCTATATGCCGAGCGCGGCTCCCGCATGTGCATTCCCCTGGTTTCGTTTGGGCAAACCCTGGGTGTGCTGGTGCTCGACAGCTCCCGCACCGATACATTCAACACCAACGATACGCAGCCGCTCGAATCCGTGGCCGATATCTGTGCCACGGCCATCCAGAATGCGCATTACGTGGAGCGCGTCAAACAACTGGCCTACCTCGATGGCTTGACCGGCATCTTCAATCGCAGGTTCTTTGAACTGCGGATTGCGGACGAAATTGAACGTGCCCGTCGTTTCAATGCGGGGCTGGGCGTGATCATGATCGATATCGACCAATTCAAGCGCCTGAATGACGAGTTCGGACACCTGCTGGGTGACGAAGTGCTTCGCCAGGCGTCTTCCCTTTTCCATCAGCAACTGCGGAAGATTGACGTTGTGTGCCGGTACGGAGGCGAGGAGTTTGCAATCCTGCTCTCCCAGACCAGCCTGCAACATTCCCTGATGGTGGCGGAGAAACTGCGGAGAATGGTGGAAACCTGGCAGTTCCCCGGAGTTTCCCGGCCGGTAACGATCAGCGCCGGTACTGCGAACTATCCCAACCACGGCACCACGCGGGATGAGTTAGTGCAAGCAGCGGATGCCGGCCTTTATGCGGCCAAACAGGCAGGGCGAAATCGAGTCTGCCTCGCGCCAGACTTGCCTCGCAAACGGGCACAGGTAAGCAGTCAGTGATCGCACTTAGATATCAGCCCAGCCTGACCTAAACTTCCTTTTCATCTCTCGTTCCCGCTCGCGCATCTGCCGCTGCATTTCTCGCATTTGCTTCTGAAACTCGTGCTGATGGCTGTGGAAGTCTCTTTCGGCACGTTCCACTTCTGGCGTGATTTTCACCAGGTCCCGATTGATGGCCTCTTCCATCTCTGGCCCGACCTGGGCCCATTCGGATGCCAATTCACCAAGCTCAAGGTTGGTTTCGGCGTCGATTTCCGGAATGTCCAAACTCTCAAAATTCAGCTCCGACTGTTTGCGATCCGGCAGGGTCAGCGTGATGGTCTGCTCTTTGCGGTCGCGAAGAATGTTGACGCTGGCGGTGTTGTCCTTGCGCGAGCGCAGGGCGTGAGAGAAGTCACTGCTGTCGTGAATCGGTTCGCCATTGATTTTCACGATGACGTCGCCGGCATGAAACCCGGCTTTGTCGGCGCGACTGCCTTTTTCCACCGAACGTATCAGAACGCCTTGCCCGTTCTTCACCCCGAAATAGTCCCCTAGTTGCGGTGTGAGGTTCTCCACCATCAAACCGCTGCGCACCGAAGAGTGCACCATGACGACGGAAATCGGGACATCGAAATCCGGAAGCTGCGGCATCGCCGGCATCTCGAAATGGAAGTCTTTGCCGTCCGGCTTCATGAAGTAGGAAAAGTTGTTTTTGCGGTCGGCCAGTTGCACTTTCACCGTCATGGGCTGGCCATTGCGGCTGATGCCGAGCGCTACCACCCGTCCCGACGGAATCTCACGGATCATGCGGCGGAGTTGTTCCACGCTCTCGACTTTCTCGCCGTTCAAGGTGAGGATAACGTCCTGCTCTTTCAGACCTGCTTTCCCCGCGGGCGCATCCTGGTCCACCATGGTGACTTCGACGCCGCTCTCATCTTTAAGGTGCAGCGGGCCGAGACGGTCCGAAGTGATGTCGCGGGTGTCCACGCCCAGGTAGGAGCTGCCGCCAAAATCCTCGCTGGAGAACCCGAAACTCTCGCTGCCGTTGGCCCCGTGGCTATCAGCGGCCGCTGCAATTACCAGAAACAGCAGGATTAGCACTGTAATGAAAATTGACCTTCGCATGTTTCACCTCTCGCATCAAATATTCGGTCACCGGCTGGCGCGACGGAACCAGATATCTCCGGTGGTGGTGCGCACCTTGAGGATTGGACCTCCGCCATTCAGATTTCCTTCCGCCGTGACCGTCCTGGGGCCGTAGTCACCGCCTTCGACGGTGACCTTAAGCTCAGGAAAATCCGAGTGAATGGCGTGGCCATTGGCGACTTCGATGGAAGCCCGAATGCTCAGATTTACATTCGCCGCCACATACACGGTGATATCGCCAGCTGAAGTTTCGAGCAGCGAATCATGACGCTCTCCGCCGACAGCTACAAACTTGGCTTGAATGCCACCGCCGCCAGTTTCCGCGCGGGCCGAGGGTACGCCCATCAATTCAATGGTCCCGCCACCGGTTTCGGCCTGGACTGGCCCTTTGGCAGAATTCAGCCGGATGCTGCCGCCGCCGGTCGAGATTTCTGCCGGGCCGCTGATGTCGCCCAAGTCAATACTGCCGCCGCCGGTCGAAGCTTTGACCTTCCCGCTGCAGCGTTCCACCTGAATGCTTCCGCCGCCGGTCTCCAATTCAGCGCCTTGCATGCCGGAAACCACCATCACGCTGCCGCCGCCGCTTTCCGCGCTGATTCTTCCCTTGGCCGAGATCACCTTGATGGATCCGCCCCCGGTGTGCAGGGTCACATCGGAAGCCACGTTTCCAACATCGATGCTCCCGCCACCAGTTTCCGCATTAATGACGCCGCCGATGTCATCGAAACGAATGCCGCCGCCGCCGCTCTCAGCATCCACCCGTCCAGCAACACCAGTCGTAGAGACGTTACCGCCGTCAGTTTCGATTTTTACCTCTTCCATCTCCCGCGGAACGTTGATGGCGAAGTCGCCGGAGAACTTGTGCGGTTTGCCGCCTTCCCACTCACCGACGATCCACGCCGTGTCCCCGTGCACATAAGCGCTGATCTTGTAGGAATCGAATTCGCGGCGGGCCTTGCTCTCCGAAGAAGTATAAGAGTGATTCCGAATCGAGTAATTGATGGCCTGCTGCGAACCGCCTTCCACGCGTACCGAACCGACGTCCACTTTCACCCGCAGGTTCTTCGCCGCGGCCAGAGATCCGGTGATCTCCTGCGTCCAGTTTCCACCTTCACCAAACACGCGGGTCTCTTGCGCCCTTGCCAGCGGCAGGAGCAGCAGCAGAACCGCAACGAATTTAGGCAATCGTTTCAACATTCACCTTCCATTCCCATCCTCACCTGGACGGGCGATGCGCCCATCCCCACACGTGATCTCTCAATCGAATTCCGGCATCTCGGCCAGAATGGTGCGGGCCTGCGTCTTTATGTACTGGTTCTGGTCGTTTTCGGCGAGCCGCTGCAGAACTGCCCGCACGCTGCTGTCTGCCCGCACCGGCTCCAGCAGATGCAAAGTCTCGGTGCGGACCCCGGGGTTGGAATCGTTCATCAGCGCCTCGAGCAGGGCATCACGCACCCGCGGATCGCTCTTGACATAGGCCGCCAGTCCGTCCAGCGCCTTCAACCGCACACCCGGATTGGAATCATAGCGCAGGGCGTAGATCAGGGCCTCACGGACCGGGGTGGCGTTCGGCTGCTGGGTGAGCAAATCCACCGAATCCATGCGAACTCCGGAATTGTAGTTGTCGCGGGCCGCAAACAACAGAAGTTGTTGGATACGCTGATCGTTGAGCGTGCCTTGCGCTTCCTGGGTCGAAACCGTGTCGTACTTGATGGTGACCTGATTGGATCCTGGCGCCTGCGAGACGGAGCGAATGCCGCTGATGGAGGACTCCAGGGGCGGGTTGGTCCCCATGGCAAGCTGCCCCACACCGCCGCCGTTCAAAATCTTGTACGCAGTCCCGATCCCACTGGCGAAGCCCACAATCACGAGCGTCGCGGCCAATGCCGGAGAGAACCGAACTTGACGAAGCCAGGCTGCAGGATCGAACACCAGACGATGCCACAACCCGCCCTGCTGGGTAGTTTCGAGAACTTCCTGCAATCTCATGCGCGAGGCAGCAACCAGGTTGGGGGAGGGTTCTTCGACCGGTAACTCGGAGAGGACGGCGTGAAACTTGCGCGTGGACTTCAGTTCGGCCGTGCAGTCCGTGCAGCGCGCCAGATGCTGCTCCAGTTCGTAGCGGGCGTCGTCCGCCAGTTCGTTGTAAACATACAACGTGATGTTCTCTTTGACCCATTCACATTTCATATGTGCCTCCCCTCGTTCGGGGAATGTCTAAAGCTTTCATCTCATGTCTGCCAGTGCGCCACGCAATTTCTGGGTTGCGCGGAACAACGTGTTCTTGGCCGTTTCTTCCGTCGTATTCAGCACCTCGCCCACGGTCCGTAGTTTGAGTCCGTGGTAGTGCTTCAATTCAAAAACCATGCGTTCGCGAGGCGTCAGTTTTTCGAGTGCGGCGCTGATGCGCGTTCCCAACTCGCGGCGCATCAAGTCGCGCTCGGGATTCGCCCCGGCCCGCGCATCCGGCACCTGCTCAAGCACATCGTACTGTTCGCCGGTTGAATCCGTTGCCACCGGCGCGTCTTCCTTGCGCACCTGTTTCTTGCGCAGGTGGTCGAGGCACAGATTGGTCACGATGCGGTAGATCCAGGTGTAGAAGGAACATTCGAAGCGGAAGGTAGCCACGCTCTTGTACGCCTTCAGGAACGCTTCCTGGTAAACGTCCTGGGCTTCGTGTTCCGATCCGGTGAGATGGATGGCCAGACGGAGCACCGCCTGGTCGTAGTGCCGCACCAGTTCCTCGAAGGCAGCACGATTGCCGCGCTGCGCCTCTCGGACCAGTAGTGTGTCATCGATACGGCCTAGACTTTGCCCAGCCATAAGGCCCCGAGATGGGGGGTCCTGGGTCCCGTTAGCCTCTTCTGTCCGTCTCGCTCCCTGATGGGAACACGCGCCAACCGTAAATGGTACAGCCCACGCCTCGGCCGGCATATTTTCCTGTGTCCTCGAACCACGCCGGGTGCATCGCCTTGCTCCCCAGCTTTCATAGTGATGGACGTGTCAGGATGAGAACCGTGAGCAGGATTATAGGGCTTGGGCGGCACTTTTGCTCCCACACAAAACTCTTGTAAGTATCTGCCTTTGGGCAGGCTTATCCTCATGCTGCCGCTCCAGTGCGTTTGAGCTTGACAAGCTCGCGCTGGGAGTTGAATAATTCCCCCGCTCGGTCGATCTATCTTCCTCCCCCCGCTCGAGCTGGGCCCCTCGCTAGTTTTTCCACTGGGACAATTCAACAATCTTCCGCATGCACACGTGCTGCATGTTCGCCTAGAAAGGGACGATATGAAAATGAATCTTTGCTGTCTTGAAACTCGAGGAAAGAAATCCGTGCTTACAAAGGCGGGACTTGCCTTCCTGGCTTTGCTGCTCTGTGTTGGGCTTCTTCCACCTGATGCGTTAGCACAGAGCTGGAGTTCAGTTGGCCCGATCCCGCGTGCTCTTCACTCGGCTGTGTTTGACCCCTCGACGAACCGGATGATCGTGTACGGCGGGCTTCCCTTCGATACCAATTCACTGCAGAACCTGGGCGATGTCTGGCGCTTTACCGGCGGATTAAACAGCCTGAGCTGGTTGCAGATGCACCCAACCGGTCCTGCGCCAACGCCGAGGTGGGGCCAATCCGCGGTTTACGATGGCGGAAGTAACAGGATGATCATCTTCGGCGGCGCCGAGGGACGATCATCCCCGTGTGCCAATGACGTGTGGGCCTTGACCGACGCTAACGGAAACGGTGGAACTCCGGCCTGGATCCAGCTAAGCACCGCAGGCACCGCGCCCGCGCCAAGGACGTCGCAGGGAGGTGTCTACGACCCAAACACGAACAGTCTGATCCTCTATGGCGGACAGGATTGCTTCTCCACGCTTTTCAGTGACGTGTGGGTGCTCTCGAACGCCAACGGAATCGGAGGAACTCCGACCTGGACCCAACTTTCACCCTCAGGGAGCGCGCCCGGAGCCCGAGAGATTGGTCAGAGTATGGTCTACGATTCGGCCCACAACACACTAATCATCTTTGGCGGCGGTAACGGAGGCGGAAGCGGAAGAACCAACGACACTTGGATACTTTCTAACGCGAATGGGACAGGCGGCACGCCTGCCTGGACGCAACTTTCTCCCACCGGAACTTTGCCCCCAGCCAGGGGAGCTAACAGCGCCATCTACGATCCCGCAAGCAACCGAATGACGATCTTCGGCGGCAACGATGCCTCCGGCAATCTCTTTGGAGACGCTTGGGTCCTTACAAACGCAAACGGGCAAGGCGGGACTCCCACGTGGACACAGCTAGCAGCGTCCTCCACAGACTTCCCGGATCCCCGCTACGGAAACACGGCTGTCTACGTTCCGTCGGTCAATTCAATGGTGGTCTTTGGAGGTGTCATCACAATGACGAATACCCTGGCGACTAGCAACGTGTGGGTGCTGAGTCGCGCCAACGGCCTGTAGGCTGGTTCGCTCGCAGGGGACTGAGACGGTCCCCCTGCGAGCCACACAATCGCTTACTCTGCCGCTTCTTTCTCGATGACCACTTTTAAGTGCGTGGTCACATCCTTGTGCAGCTTGATGGGAACAGTGAACTCACCCAAAGTGCGCAATGACTCATGAAGCTGGATTTTGCGGCGATCAATGTTGAAGCTCTTCTTCTCCAGAGCCTCGGCGATGTCGCCGGACGTGACCGAACCGAAGAGCTGATCGTGCTCCCCGGAACGACGCAGGAAAGTAACCGAGACCCCGTCGAATTGCTTCGCTAGTTCCTCCGCCTGAGCTTTCTCCTTGGCAGAACGGCGGACAGATGCAGCCTTCATCTGCTCGATGACTTTCTTATTGCCCGCCGTGGCCTGGATGGCCAGCTTGTGGGGCAAAAGATAATTGCGGCCGTAACCCTCGGCGACTTTCACCACGTCGCCGCGCGAGCCTAGCTTGGCTACATCTTCCTTGAGAATGACTTCCATAATTATGACTCCCGTTCTTTTTATATACGTGGGCCACAGATTTTCAGGGATTCACACGGATAAAACTGACCGATTTCTTGAGTGATCCGTGAAGATCCGTGCAAATCCGTGGCGCTTTTCTTACGACGCGCGGCCGGCGAAGGGCAGCAGAGCAATATTGCGGGCCTGCTTGATCGCCGAGGACAAACGCCGCTGATGTGGCGTACACACGCCGGTCAGGCGTCGGGGAACAATCTTTCCGCTCTCCGCCACAAACTGCGCCAGCAGACGCACATCCTTGTAGTTGATCGCCTCGATCTTCTCCACGCAGAACTTGCAAACCTTCTTGCGCCGGAAATACTTGCGTCCGCCCGGGCCTCCCTCGCCGCGCGGACCTCCGGGGCCTCCCGGCCCACTGGGCCGAGGTCCACGGCGATCTCCGCGGTCGGGACGCTCACTGCCGCCGGAAGGTGTCTCCGGCGCCTTTACTGGTATCGGTCTGCTTTCGTCAGCCATGATGCTCCTTAGAATCCGTCGTTCGTCGCAGGTCCTGCGTCGTTCGCTTTTGTGGTGCAGATGACAGTCACTCGTTGGCCGACGACGAAGGACGAAGGACCAACGACGGCTGTTACGCCGTCACTACCGGTGCTTCTCCGGCAGCTTCGGGCGCAACTGGAGGCGGAGTCTTGCGCCGTGCGGCGCGAATCGCCTTGATCTTGTCCAGCCGCTTCTGCTCCTCGTCAATGCGCACAGTCAGGAACTTGATCACCGGTTCGGTCACGCGCAAGCGCCGCTCCAGTTCGTGAATCAAGCCGCCACTGCCTTCCACCGTGAGCAGCACGTAGATGCCATCGTTGAACTTGCGCACGGTGTAAGCCAGCCGCCGCTTGCCCATGCGCTCGACATTCTTCACTTGACCGCCAGTAGACGTGACCGCAGTTTCCAGCGTGGAAATCAGCTTGTCCTGGTCTTCCTCGACCATGTCCGGGCGAACGATAAACATGAGTTCATAAGTGCGATTCATTTTTTCTCCGTCTGGCCACGGATTATCACGGATACTTTAATCTTTATTCAGATCCGTGTTCATCCGTGCAAAGTTCATCCGCGCAAATCCGTGGCTAATCCTTGCCTTCTTCGTCCGGCTTGCGGTTGAAGCGGTTCATGGCCGCTGCCGGACCGTCCTTCAAAATTACTTGTACCGTTTCGGCTGCGACGTCGAGCATCTCGTCCACAACCTTAAGCTGCGCCTTACGCATGGGCGCCAGCAGATAACTCATGCCGTCTTCAATCTTGCGATCGGGCGCTACCCCCATGCGTATGCGCAGAAAATCCTGCGTGCCCAATGCGCCGATGATCGACTCGATCCCGTTATGCCCCGCCGAGCTGCGGTTGCGGTGAATGCGCACCGTGCCCCAGGGAAAATCCAGTTCGTCCTGGACCACGATCAGGTCCGCTTCCGGCTTCGCCTCGTACTCCGCCAGCAACTCGCGCACCGCAAGCCCGCTCAGGTTCATATACGTCTCGGGCTTCGCCAGCAAAACCGTTTCCGGACCGATTACCGCTCTCGCCGTGAGCGCCCGGCATTGGCGGTTTCTCACCTCAACTCCGCATCGTTCCGCGAGACGGTCGATGGTGAGAAATCCCAGATTGTGCGGCGTGAACTGATATTCGATTCCCGGATTGCCGAGGCCGACGATCAGCTTCACAAACGCAGCTCTTAGCTCCTAGCTACAACACAAGCAACTGGGTACTGGGTACCAGGTACTCGGTACTCGCTATTTCTTCTCTTTCTTCTCGGCCTTTTCGGCCTTCTCCGGCTTTTCTGGAGCCGCACCTTCCGCACCCTCTTCCTCGGTCTCCTGCTTGCCCTTCTTGATGACTTCGGGTTCGGCCGGGACGGCGGCAGCTTCGGCTGCGACCGCTTCCGGTGTGGGCGCGACTTCTTCCTTGATGGTGATGACCGTAGCTACCGGCTGATTCGGGTCGCTGAGGAACTTCAGCTTTTCCCCATGTGGCAGATCCGATACGCGCATGACCTTCCCGAACACCAGTTCGCTGACATCCAGCTCAATCGAAGCCGGAATGTCGGCCGGCAAACATTGCACTTCCACCTCGCGCGTGATCTGCTCGAGGATGCCACCCTGCTGCTTGACCCCGGCCGCTTCGCCCTTGAGCACAATCGGAACCTTGACGTTGAGCTTCCGGTCCATGGCGATGCGCTTCAGGTCAATGTGCATCAGCGACCCGCGGACCGGTTCGTACTGCCAATCCACGATCATGGCTTTGGTGCGCTCACCGTCGAGGGTGAGGTCGAAAATGGTGTTGTGGCCGGTTTCCGAGTGCAGAATACGCGAAATCTGGCGCGGATCGAGACTGACGGACACCGCCTGCTTGCCCGCCCCGTAGAGCACTCCGGGAACCTTGCCGCCGCGACGCACCCGGCGAGCGTCGTTCTTAGTGCCCGCTCCGCGCGGCTGCGCTTCCAATACGTTGCTTTCCGTTGCAATTGCCATAACTTTGATTCCTATTAGACGAATAATTTACTGACGGACGTTTCTTCGTGAATCGACTGGATCGCCCGTCCGATGAGACCAGCGATGGTCAAAACTTTGATCTTGGGTTCCTTCTTCGCCTCTTCGGTCAGCGGAATGGTGTTGGTCACCACGACTTCCTTGATGCAGGACTGCGAAATATTCTCCACCGCCGGGCCGGACAGCACCGCGTGCGAGGCGCAAGCATAGATCGCCGTGGCGCCATTGTCCATGAGGGCACTGGCCGTCTTCACCAGGGTGCCTGCGGTATCGATCAAGTCATCGATCACCAGACAAGTGCGGCCGTTCACGTCGCCGATAACGTGCATGACCTCGGCCACGTTCATCTCCACACGCCGTTTGTCCACGATCGCCAGAGCGGAATCCATTTTCTTGGCAAAGAAGCGGGCACGCTCCACACCGCCGGCGTCGGGAGAAACCACGGTGAGGTTTGGCAGGGTCGCCCGCCGGAAATAGTCCACCAGCACCGGCGAGGCGAACAGGTGATCCACCGGAATGTTGAAGAACCCTTGCAACTGGGGAGCGTGTAAATCCACAATCAACGCGCGATCGGCGCCGACGCTGGTCAGCAAGTCGGCCACCATTTTGGCGGAAATCGGCACTCGCGGCTTGTCTTTACGGTCCTGCCGGGCATAGCCAAAATACGGAATCACCGTGGTGATGCGCCGCGCCGACGCGCGCTTAAGCGCATCGATCATCAGCAGAATTTCCATGAGGTGCTCATCCACCGGACGGCAAGTGGGCTGCATCACAAACACGTCAGCGCCGCGCACATTTTCCTGGATCTGCACATAAGCTTCGCCGTCGCTGAAGCGGGTCACCAATGCCTGGCCGCGAACCAGACCGAGAAAGGCACAGACCTCATCGCATAACGCCTCATTGGCCGTGCCGCAAAAGATCTTGAACTTATCGTCCACACGGCTGCGTTGGGGCTTGCGCTCGGGTTTTTCCTCGGCGCTCATGTGAGCTTTCTTTTCCGTCGCGGTCGCAAGAGTGGCCATGTTTAGCTCTCGGCTGTCAGATTTCAGCTATCAGTCCTACGCCGCCTGCTCTGAGAGCTGACGGCTGAAAGCCGATAGCTGGTTTTCTGGCTGGGCCGCTAGGATTCGAACCTAGACAAAGTGCTCCAAAGGCACTTGACCTACCATTAGTCGACGGCCCAGTATTTTACTTCCCGTCGACCTGGCTTGGAGATCCTTCGCTCCGCTCAGGATTTCGGCAGCAGGCTCCCGTTCGCCATAAAACGGCTCACTCACGCCTGCTAAACGCCTCAACCTACCATTAGTCGACGGCCCAGTAACCGGATTGCAGATTGATGATTTCAGATTTTAGATTGAAAAGCCATCCGGGCAGCAGAAAATCTGCAATCTCAAATCTTCAATCAAAAATCCTCTTCCAGTACTGTCGGCGCGTCAGGGTGGTCGTTATCTGCGCCTCTACGCCGTCTTTCCGCAATCTGGCTGCAGCTTTTTCTGCCGCTGCTCGAGAGCAAAACAGTCCGTAGGTCGCTGAGCCGGAGCCGGAGAGTGAGGCATAAAACGCGCCTGTGCGCTCCAGCGTACGCTTCACCTCGTGTAATTCGGGATACTGAGGAAAGACGACTTGTTCAAAGTCGTTTTCGATCCCGGTACGGACGAGGTCGAGAAGCGGGGTCTCGGCCCGGCCCCTGCCACCTGCAGGGACACCGGATAAACCCTTCCCAGACTTAATGTTACCCTGGGCGCTCAGCCACGCTGAAAGCACACGACTGAACTCATTTATTCTATCGGAGGGCGCAGAAGGCGTCAATTCGGCTTGCGTAGCGGCAGGTGTCCTGATCTGCGTAGGGGCAGCTGTCCTGATCTGCCCGGTCGAGCGCGGCTCGACATCAGCCAGAAAGCTTGTCATTCCGAGCGGGGATTTATCCCCCGAGGAATCTGCTTTTCTGGCCCTTCGAACAGCAGATTCCTCACCGGCTAAGGCCGGTTCGGAATGACAACTCTCATAAGACTGGGCAACCTGCACATCCCAATCCTTGAATGCCTTAGGCGTAGAGACGGCTATGTCGGGCGTAGCTACAACCACCGGCACTGCCGGAAGATCCGGCAACGAATAAACTTCCTCCCCGTGCCCCACGCCGAGCACTGTCCCGCCGACCAGAAATAGCGGCAAATCCGAGCCAACCTCAGCCGCGATTCGCAATCTCTCTGGCCCTGATAGTTCTTTCTTCAATGCCCGCTCGAGCGCCAGCAGCGCCGCGACCGCATTTCCCGACGCACCACCCAAGCCTCCCTGCACCGGCAGTCGTTTCTCAATCTCGATGACCACGTGGCCGCGCGCTCTGAGCGCAACCATCGCACGCTCCACAATCCGATAGCAGCTGTTCGATTGGTCTCTGGGTACGCTAGGATCTTCACAGCGAATCTCAATTCCCGTACCGCGGCTGACCTGCAACCGAATGACATCGTGCAACGCAATCGTCTGGTACACGGTACGCAGCTCGTGAAAGCCGTCGGGCCGCAGCGCACCAATGCGCAGCCCGAGATTGATCTTGGCGAAGGATCGGACGATGACAGGCATGGACTGTTGATTCTAACCACAGAGGGCACCCTTCGACTACGCTAGGGCAGGCTGCGGAACAAAGAGGGTTTCCTGAGAAGTTTGATCCGTGAGAATCCGTGTAAATCCGTGGCGAAGGTTCTAGCTTCTTCGCTTGTAGTAAATCGCGAACTCGAATCCCGGATTCGTCGGAAACAGCTCGGCTACTTTTCTCAGCCGTTCCGCCATCGGGGCCGGCGCCAGCAGCGGATAATCCCGCTCCCGCAAATCGTGATAATCCACGTCGATAAAAAGAGACAACAGGTAGATCGAAATCGCATCCGAGAAGGTCGCCGCCAGGTATTCGTTCTTGTGCTTCTCCGCGTCGGGGCCATGGCCCGTCGCCAGCTTGCGCGACTCCCACGCATCCAGCGAAGTTTCTCCGCGAGCGTTCGATTCCACCTGCTTCCAGACCGTGTCAGCAAATGCCTGCGAGACGCCCACGCGCTCCACCACTGCATGTCCAACGTTGATAAAAAACTCGAAGGCGACAGAAAACTTGTCGTCCATCAGCCGGGTCGAGATGAACACGCACTGCGAGTCGCCCAAATCGAGGTTGCGATGGCAAACCGCGTTGTCGCTCAGCGCCACGTCGTAGCGATCGGCGATCACGGTTTCGTCGCCCTGGTTCACGGTCAACGGAACAAAATAATAGGCTTTGCGCTGCAAGGCAGCGGCCAGCGCGTCGGGAACTGCTGACACCATGCGTTCGAGATCGGAGGCCGAAACGCTCACCTCGCCGGCGATGGCATAGCAAATGCCATTCGGCGCCTGTGAGACGGGGGTCCGGCGAACCACCTCCGCCGGGGGACGGGTAATTGCTGGCGCAGCTTGCGACATGCAAGGTATTCTATCGCACCCGCGTGGGAAAGCCGCGATTGCTCTCAGCGCAGGGGCTTTCTCGCGGAGAAAAAGCTGGGCAATGGCGGCGCTAGAATATGTGTTGATGTCCTCACACGTGAGCCCTGCCCAACCGCGCTGGTACTTGATCCCCGTGCGCGTTCTGCTAGTGACCTTTCTGCTCACGCTGCTGTCATTCGCCGTGAGCTTGCTCCTGGGAATTCTCGGGACTGTAATCGCGGGGCGTTTGCGGAACGTTCATCCGAATATGACTTTCGCGTACCGTCACGTCGCCCTTCCGACGGCTGCGGTTATTGCTGGCATAGTGCTGATCGGGGCAACGATCATGGAAATCCGAAATTATCGCCAGGCAAAAGCTTTGACCGGGATCGCGCGCGCCAGCCGATAGCCGGATCGGCTGTCCGCTCTGTCTCTCTGTGCCCGCTGTGGGTAGAATTAAACCATGCGCCCGCGTATCGCCATTCCCGTTCCGCACTCCGACCGCGAGTACGCTGATCGTGCATTGCCACAATACGAACACGCGATCGAGATGGCAGGCGGAGAACCGGTGACGATCCCGCTCGATCGCTCACCGGCGGAAGTGATGAAAATCATCGAACGCTGCGATGCAGTGTTGTTGCCAGGTAGCAGAGCTGATGTCGATCCTGCCAAGTACGATGCGCAGCGCGACCTGCACACAAATCCCGCAGATCCGGCACGCGACACGGTCGACGAATTGCTGTTGCAGGACGCCTACAACATGAAGAAGCCCGTGTTGGGCATCTGCTACGGGATGCAAACGCTGAACGTGTATCGCACCGGGACTTTGATTCAGCACATCGAATCGGCCATCAATCACGCGGCGGGACGAACAATTGCAGTAGCGCACAAGGTCGACGTTGAAGCTGAATCGAAGCTTGCGGGAATTCTTCGTGAATCGAGCGGCCTGCCGGTGAATTCCAGTCATCATCAATCGGCAGACGTGATTGGAGACGGCCTGTGCATTGTGGCGCGATGCCCCGAAGATGGAATCATCGAAGCCGTTGAAGGAACATCGCCGGACCACTTTGTGCTGGCGGTGCAGTGGCATCCGGAGCGAACCGTGGATGCCGACGAGCCTTCGCGGGCCATTTTTCGGGCGCTGGTCGAGGCGGCAAGCGCCCGACACCGCAAGTTGGCGGGAGAGTTTGAGTCAGTGTGAACACAGCGGGCCGCGACGTCCAGGCCTACGTGAGCTGTGGCGTCTTGTCAGCGATCAGCTTCCGAACCTTCTCCACGAACTCCGCTGCTGGCATGTCTTCGGTTTTCTCTTTGCCTCTGGTGCGGACGTTTACTTTGCCTGCTTCGGCTTCTTTATCGCCGACCACCAGCAGGAACGGCACTTTTTGCAGCGCGTGTTCGCGAATCTTGGCATTCATCTTTTCATTGCGCGCATCGACTTCGACCCGCACGCCGGCAGCTTTGAGTTGCGCGGCTACTTTGTTTGCGTACTCTACGTGCCGCTCGGCAATCGGAATCATCACCGCCTGCACCGGGGAAAGCCAGACGGGAAACGCACCGGCATAGTGCTCGATCAGCACACCAAAGAAGCGCTCAATCGATCCGTACAGCGCGCGATGCACCATGACCGGTTGCTTGCGCGTACCGTCCTCCGCGACATACTCCAGGCCGAAGCGTGCCGGCAGATTGAAATCAAACTGCACCGTCGAAAGCTGCCACAGGCGGCCGATTGCATCGACGAGCTTAATATCAATCTTGGGCCCATAAAACGCCCCCTCCCCCGGAATGGTCTTGTACTCGATCTTGCGCAGCTTCAGTACTCGTTCCAGCGACGCAGTGGCCCAGTTCCACTGCTCTTCGCTGCCCACGAAGTTCTGCTTGTCGTTCGGATTCCAGGTGGAAAGCTCAGTCTGAAATTGGTCGAATCCAAAATCTTTGAGCACATCCCAGGCAAACTCGAGGCAGGCTTCGATTTCACCTTCGATCTGCTCCGGCGTGCAGAAGATGTGAGCATCGTCCTGGGTGAATCCGCGTACGCGCAACAGGCCGTGCATCACTCCGGAGCGCTCGTAGCGATAGACTGCGCCCAGCTCGCCCAACCGGACCGGCAAATCGCGGTACGACTTCAGCGAATCCCGGTAAATCAAAATATGGCCCGGGCAGTTCATGGGCTTCAGACGATATTCCGCATCGTCGAGTTCCATGGCGTCGAACATGTTCTGCGCGTAGTAGCCTTCGTGGCCCGAAGTTTGCCAAAGTTGGCGGCGCATCACATGCGGTGTGTACACCAGCGAGTAACCGCGCTTGAGATACTGCTCGCGCATCCAGTCTTCCATTTCCTTGCGGACGATTCCGCCCTTGGGATGCCAGAAGATCAGACCCGGGCCGGCCAGTTCCTGGATGGAAAACAAGTCGAGCTGCTGCCCCAGCACGCGATGATCGCGCTTCTTGGCTTCTTCCTGGCGGTGAATGAAGTCGTCGAGATCTTTCTTCGAAAAAAAAGACGTTCCGTAGATCCGCTGCAGTTGGGGATTCTTCTCGTCTCCCAGCCAGTACGCGCCGGCGATGTTCAGCAGCTTGAACGCCTTGATTTTGCCGGTGGATGGAATATGTGGCCCGCGGCAGAAGTCGGTGAACTTGCCGGTGCGATAGATCGAAATCTTTTCATCGGGCTTGGTGAACTGCTCGATGAAGTGGCACTTCATGAAGTCGCCGTCTTGCTTGAATTCCTGCAGGCCCTGGTCGCGCGGCAAAAATTCGCGCGCGTAAGGAATGTTCTGCTGCACCAGTTCCTGCATCTTCTTCTCGATTTTCTGCAGGTCCTCCGGAGTGAACGGCGTTGGACGATAGAAATCGTAGAAGAAGCCGTTCTCGGTGGCCGGTCCGTGGCCCAGCTTGGTCTCAGGAAATAACTCGAGCACGGCGGCTGCGAGCAAATGGGCAGACGAATGGCGAAAAACCTCCAGCGATTCGGGATCTCTTTCCGTCAGGATGCGAAGCGGAGTGTCTTTTTCCAAAGGACGCGTCAGGTCGATCAAATCTCCGTTGGTCTTCGCGACTAGCGCCGCGTCGGCCAGGCGTGGGCTGATCGACTTGGCGATTTCGAACGCGGTCGTGCCCTTAGGAACGTCTTTGACGCTCCCGTCGGGAAGTTGAATGTGAATGCTGTCGGGCATAGGAATAACATTCAGTATAAAACAGTGGGCACGGGCAGGGTGCGTGTTCGAGGTGCAGACACTTTATTCACGGAACAGCCCACCACAGAGGACACAGGGGGCTCACAGAAGGAAGGAGCCGCGTTCGAATCACCGAACGCGGCTCTTATCGACTGCGGTAGTTACGATTCATTTCACCGCCGCTTGCTGTTCTGCCGGAGCAGCAGCCTGTGCTGGCGCTTGCGGATCGGTTGCAACCGGCGCAGCAGCCGTCGTCTCAACAGGTGTCACCGGATTGATCTTCACCGTAGCCAGGATCGCCCGCAGATTGCGGAATACCTGTTCGCGGTCGATCAACTTAACACTTTCGTCGTCGCCGGGGTCCTCCGTCGTCATGCCGAGCACGAACTCATAGCAGGCGCCATTCGCGAACGTGTGATAGTACTTCGCGTCATTTTGCTTGCTGGCCGGTCCGCTGACGGCTTCGATCGCCTCGAGGTCCATCCCGCTCAGCTTGAGTTTCGCGCCCTGGATTTGCGGCTGGTCGGGCGCGCCGGGTTGAAGTAGTGCGAACTGGCTGCACGCTTCAGGCGTCGAGTTCTGGTTCACGCTCACGTTGAATGACGCCGACGTCAGATCGGTTCCGCGATACGAGCTTTTCGGCAGCTCTACGGAAGCGAGCAACACTCCGCCGGGTTGCGCAAAGTTCATGTCGAAAGGTTGCGCGGCGGTCGCGTCCTGCTTGGTTGCGTCCTTGCTGTTGTCCGCCGTCTTCAATGTGTAGCGCTTCGGATAGTGGAACGACACGCCGTAAATCGCATCGTCGTAGGCAACCGTGTTTGGCCGTTTGTGGACAACTTTCTTGGGCGCGGGCGCCGGGCTGACCACCTCAGCGGTGCTGGATGTCATACTGCTGATCGGAGCCATCGTTCCCTGGCCCACGTTGCTCTGAGCGACCGGACTGTCTATTTTGCTCTTCTCCCGCGAGCAGCCGCTGGTTTCGAGCAAAAAGATTCCCAGCAGTGCTGCGGTCATTAGCGACCAGACGAAAACCGCCACCGTCTGCCTCCCGACGAAGCTCCGATGCTGGTCTATTGAAATTTTGGGTGCGTTTGCTTCGGGTTTTCCCGACAAGCCGAGTTGTGTGAAGTTTGCCATATGCTTCTCCTTTGCTGGTTCTCCCAGTCAGCCAATGGAGAAGCATGACGGCAGCCGTTCGAGTGACGCTGATTCGACGGGAATTACAACGAGTGCGAGTCAGGGGGTTGTGTCTCTCGAAGGACAGCGTGGGCAGGTTGACACGAGCCGCACGAAAGCCGGACTTTATTTCCCCAGCAACGCCACCAGTGCTGCGTGCAACTCATCCGGCTTGAAACCGAAGGGGCCCGGCCGGCTCTTAAAAACGATGCGCCCCCGGCTGTCGATGAGGTAAATGCGGTCCGGCCAGCCCGTGTAAGCCCGCTCGGTGGGATTGCCGAACTCATCGAGCACAGCGGGAAATTTGATTCCGAGTTTCCGCACACAAGCACCGGCGACGAAAGCGCGTTCTTCTTCGTTTCGTGGACTGGCAAAGACAACCTGGTCGCGGATGTTGCTCTCCATCTGCCAAACGTCGCTGGGATGCGCTTCAAGAATGTAGACAACGAGGAACGCTACCTGGCTGCTGTACTGATCGTAAAATTGATTGAGCGCGGGAGCCTCCCGCCGGAAGGGTGGTCAAGTGTAACTTCCAAAAACTAGCACGACCGGCTGTCGCGCAGTTAGCGATGCCAGTTCGATCCGCTGCGTTTTATCGAGCGTCATCAGGGTGAAGTCGGGAGCCGGGTCGCCAGGATACAGGTTGCCGGCCCGCGCGTGCGTCCACAGAGTCTCGAACGGTGCGAGCAGAAATACTGCTGGGCCGGGAACCCGCGACATAACGCGCCCGAAAGTCTCTGGCGGCTGATGCATAGCCCACCAGATGAATCCCACGAACAGGGCCCACACCAGCACGACTGCGATCAAGATTCGGACGACGATGAGCTTGGATACCTGCATAATCAAAGGCCGGAATAATATGACACGAGTGAATGCCTCGACTCTAGCATTTTGCGTAAGCTGTTCTTGAGAGTATCTCCGTGCCCTCGACCCACAGCGGCTACCGCGGACGGCTGGCGCCGTCACCAACCGGTCTGCTGCACCTCGGCCATGCGAGAACTTTCTGGATCGCGGCGCAGCGGGCCATGCAACATAGCGGGACGTTAACCCTTCGGAATGAAGATCTGGATCCACAGCGCAGCAAGCCGGAATTTGCCGAAGCCATGATCGAAGACCTGCATTGACTCGGAATTCACTGGAGCGAAGGCCCGGACTGCGGCGGACCGTATGCGCCATACACCCAGAGCCAGCGGCGTTCGCACTATTTGGAGGTATGGCGCAAGCTTCGCGATGGCGGCTTCATCTTTCCGTGCACGTGCTCTCGCAAAGATTTGGCGCAGGCAGCCAGCGCGCCCAATGAGGCCGACGATGAGCCGATTTATCCGGGCCGATGCCGCTCGCGCACCGACGCAACCGATTTCGACGCGCCTGCGCGCGTGAACTGGCGTTTTCGCGCGCCGAACGCTGAGGTAATCAAATTCATTGACCGTCATCTCGGACCGCAGTCTTTCGTGGCTGGACATGATTTCGGCGACTTCGTAATCTGGCGCCGCGACGATGTGCCGGCATATCAGTTGGCGGTTGTAGTCGATGATGCTGAAATGAAGATCACCGATGTCGTGCGCGGCGCCGACCTTCTGAAGTCCACCGCACGGCAATTGCTCCTATACCGCGCGCTGGGATGGACTCCACCTGAGTTTTATCACTGCGATCTGGTGCTGGGCGATTCCGGCGTGCGCCTCGCCAAGCGCCACGACGCGCTCAGCGTCAGGCATTTGCGAGAGCCAGGGATTGACGCCGGCACAAGTCAGAGAAAAGCTTGTGCCGCGATAAGTTTTTTGTATATGAACGATCATCTTTTTTGATTGGCAGCGGACTCGCGTCCACGATACCCTAACCAGTACCCGATAGTCCCCCAAAGCTCATCGTTGACGCAAAGACTTACCTAAAACTTTAAGGAGATTCATGTCAAGCGAACTGCGTAATTTTCTTGCCATCCCCTATGACCAGTTGGAAGAGCTGAACCTGAACGCCAAAGAACAGCGCCAAAGCAGGATTGCGCCCAACAAAATTCGAGAGGAGCGGCTCGATTACCTCGAAGGCGAAAAGCGCATTAAGGCTGTCACCGTGCTGTTCAGCGACCTCGAAGGCCGCCTGCACATGCTCGATTACGACAAGAAATTCCTGCTCAAGAGCTGGGACAACCTGACCTTCGACGGCTCGTCCATCCGCGGCTTCACCGCGCAGCGCGAGAGCGACCTGCGCCTGGGAATCGACTGGGCCGCGTTTTATTGGGGGCCGGCCGATATCTTTGGTCCCGGCAAAGTGCTGGTCTTCGGCGACGTGATTGACAAGAACGGCGAGCCCTACGCCGCCGATATTCGCGGCATCCTGAAAGGCTACGCCGACAGCCTGTACAAGAAAAAGGGCTACACCTTGAACGCGGCGAACGAGATTGAAGGCTTCCTGTTCCAGGGATCGGACGCCGAACGCCGCTATCACGAAACCGGCAAGTTCGAGTACGTCAATACCGGCGGCTATTACCACTCGCTGCCCGGCGACACGCTGCGCACTTTCATCGATACGACCGCGGAAGTGCAGCGCGCCATGGGCTTCCAGAACGAGAAGGACCATCCCGAAGTCGCGCCCTCACAGTTCGAGATCAATTACGGCTACGGCGAAGTCGTCGCCGCGGCAGACCAGATTCAACTCTACAAGTTGATCTGCCGGCAAGTCGCCACCAAGATGGGTTGCACGGTTTCGTTCCTGCCCAAGCCGGTCGTGGGAGTTAACGGCAGCGGCATGCACACCAACGTGTCCATCAGCAAGGGCGGCAAGAACCTGTTCTGGGACCCCAAGGGCGAAGAACAGCTCAGCAAATTCGGCTGGGAGTTCATTGACCGGATTCTTACTCATGGCAACGATCTTTGCCTGCTTCTGAACGCCAGTGTCAATGCCTACCGGCGGCTGGACCCGCACTTCGAAGCTCCCAACCAGATCAAGGCTTCGCCCACCGACCGAGGCTCCATGATCCGTGTGCCGATCGGTAACGAGCGCAGCATGCGTGTGGAAGTGCGCTCGGTTTCTCCTGATGCGAACCCGTACCTGGTCATGCTCTCCATTTTCAGAACCGGGCTCGACGGCGAGACCGCCAAGATCAAGAACCTGCGCCAGGCGCAGCGCTATTTGCCGGACAATATTTACGACGCGCTGGCCAACTTCCGCAAGGCCGATTGGACGACCACACTGCTGGGCGCGGACGTGAAGGCACGTTACGCGGATCTGAAACAGGCCTCCGCGGACCGTTGCCCGCGGCTGCTTGGCACCTTCGTGAAGCCGCCCGAGGTGCAGTACCACCACGACGTGTACAACCAGTTCCTGTGGAATCTGTTTTAGGCTAGGAGTTGTGAAAAGGCCACGCGGTTAAGCGTGGCCTTTTTCTTTGCTGCGAGTTCAGAATTTGTAACCGAAGCCTACCGAGAGGATCGGATACACCTTGAAAGCCGACATATTGTTGTTCAGCTTGTTCTGCTGAGCAACAACGTTGTTCTGGAACGAGGTGTTGTTGATGACGTTCTGACAATTGGCGCCGGTCGTGTCGCAGGCAGTGCCGGCAAAGCCGAGGGTCGCCTGCGGCGATCCCTGGAAGATCACGCCGAACTCAACCGGAACGCTGATGTGCTTGTGCTTGCGCGGCAGAAGGTTTCCCCATCCAGCCAGGACGCTCGGTCCAACTTTGTTAAAGACGATTTTGCCAGTGCCGGTAATCGGGTTGGCAGCGCTGCTCTCGTAGCTCACGTTGCCTAGCGAGAACGTCTGCCCGCCAGTGACGGAGGCATTCGCCGAGATCTGGTTGCCGTTGTAAATCATCAAGCCAGGGCTCACGTGAAATGACCCGGCGAAGGGAAACCAGTCGAAATGCGTTTCCACGGACCGGAAGCGCAGGCTGGCATCGTAATTGGTTCCGTCGTTGGTGAAGTTGTGACTGTAGCTGAAGGCGTTGAATCCGACGCGAATGTTGGTGCGATAGGTGAGTGGGGTTGCGACTTCAACGCCGGGTCCGAGCAAAGACATTTTGACCGCGACCCCAACGCGTCCCGCCGTCGTGCGCCAACCCTCTTTGGTAGAAACCGGGGCAGGTTGATCGATAGCGGCGTTCGCTGATGGCGTAGCCGGTTCGGCTTTCGCATCCGGAGTTGTATTCTTATCGGCAGACAGCGAACTGTTGGTATCGCTGGCGATCATCTGTCCCGCCTGCGCGGAACAAACAGCCAGAAAGAAAGTGCAACTGATGAGCAGTACTGCGACGAGCAGCGCAAATGTTCGCACGTAAATCCTCCCAAGCAGTGATATCGGCATACTGCCGGGGCGGATGAAGACGGTCAAATAACCGAGGTAACAAACGCGCGCAGAACTGCGCTGGGAGGACCAGTTGCGACTCGACCCATGGCTTCCGGTTTGAGACGTGTGCTAATATTTCTAGAGCGAGGCCAGATCGTTTCGATCTGGCCTATTTCTTTTGCGACAACAATCGGCCCGCCTTTTGGCGCGGGCCATTTTCTTTTGGAGGAGAGAAATCAATGACGGAATTTCGCGCCAAACGAAGCACTCACCAATACACCCAAACCAACATTGCTCCACCGGAAAAAGTCTTCCCGCTACTTTGTCCAGTACGGGAGGCAGACTGGGTTCCTGGATGGCAATACCGTTTGATCTACTCACAGTCCGGCGTGGCTGAGGCCGGCTGCGTTTTCATCACGCCGAATGAAGACGGAACCGAAACCACGTGGGTCGTCACTGAATACGACCCTGCCGCGTTCCGTATCGCATTTGCCTGGATGAACCCAGGCCTGGTGACCGCGCAGATTCGCATCTCACTTGAGCGCTCCGCGGAAAATACGGAAGCGGACATCCAATACACCTACACCGCTTTGTCCGTAGCTGGAAATCGAGAGGTAGAGCGCTACGATAAGAATTGGTTCCGGCACAAAATGCAGAGTTGGGAAACTGCGATCAATCATTACCTGCGGACGGGGACGTTGATCGACGCGGCCGCATGGGAGTGAGCCTCCAGAACTTTGCTCCGGCTGGAACTGGCGCACACGCCCAAGTTTGATTGTCATCCTGAGCAAGCTGCTTTTGCGCAGCGAAGGATCTGGGCGAGCCGCGCGAACGGTCGCGCTCTTTGCGACCGAATAATCGCGCGTTCGGCTCGCTTCCTTGCCAATTGGACTCATTACCATTGCCTTGCGGGTTGCGAACCGGGTCCCCAAACTTTATAGTCTGAACGCGGAAGGAGGACGAGCCGTCATGCGGATGCTTTTGCACTGGGTCATCATGGCCCTTGCCGTCTGGATTACTTCGCGCGTGGTGTCCGGCTTCTATGTGGATAGCGCAGCGGCCGCACTCATCGCCGCCGTAGTCATCGGACTGGTCAACGCCACTATCGGGCTGATTGTGAAAATCTTAACCTTGCCGCTGACCATTTTGACTTTGGGATTGTTCTGGCTGGTCATCAACGCCGTGATGCTGGAGCTGGCTTCGGCGTTTGTACCCGGCTTCCACATCCGCGGTTTCGCTGCGGCCTTCTGGGGCGCAATCGTATTGAGTCTGGTCAATATGCTGCTTAAATGGCTGGTGATGCCGGCGCGGCGGTACGACTAAGTCTGGCGCGGTTTGCGGGGCTTGAAGAGTTTCCACTGTTCGTCGGTCAGGCGTCTGCCCAGGCTGGTGAATTCGCCAGCCCCTTGCAGCCATTCCCCACCGTCCATGGTCACGACGTCGCCGTTGATGTAACTCGAACCGTCGCTCACCAGAAAAGCCGCGAGGTTGGCCAGCTCCTCCACCGTTCCAAACCGCCCCAGGGGAATGCGTGCGTAGGCAAACTTCTCCAGCTCCGGGACCGGAAGCAGACGGGAGAACGCGCCTTCGGTGCGAATCGGGCCCGGCGCAATGGCGTTCATGCGAATGCCCCGGTTTCCCCATTCCACTGCCAGACTGCGCGTGAGAGCGACCACTCCCGCCTTCGCCATGGCAGACGGAAGGACGTAGGCCGAACCGGTCGGCACATACGTCGCGGCAATGTTGAGGAACACTCCCGGGTGCTTGTCCTGTAGCCAGCGCCGCCCGCAGGCCATGGTCACGTTGATCGTACCCATCAGCACGATGCCGATCACGGCCTCGAATGCACCCGGCGACAACTCCTCTGTACGCGCCAGAAAATTTCCTGCAGCATTGTTCACCGCGATATCGAGCGGACCGCTTTTCCAGATAGTTGTAATCATCTCCTCGACCCGCGAGAAGTCCCTCACGTCGCAGGGGATGGAGTGGATCTTTTGAGGGAATCCTCTCCCCAGTTCAGCCACGGCTTCGGCCAAGACTTCCTTGCGACGTCCGCAGATGTAGACCGTGGCGCCCAGCTCTAGAAATCTTTGCGCCATGCCTCTACCCAGGCCCGTGCCTCCGCCGGTGATGAGAATCCGTTTTTCGCGCAGCAGGTCTGGTTGGAACATGGCTCTTCGCCAGAATTGAAGTTCAGCGAGCGATTGTAATCCAGAACAAGCTTGAAAGTGGATCGGAAGCGTTAAGGTTATTTCTTCTTCTTCAGCTTGCGGCGAATATCAGGCCAGAACTCTTTCACCACCAGAGTGATCGTGTCATAACCGACCTGGGAGCCCCATACGCTCATCGTGTTGGTTACGGTGCAATCGCCGCTGGGGTGATAGCTGTAGGTGGAAATGAAGGAAGCGGCCACAGCGCCGCCGATCTCGGAAATATTAAACTGCTCGCCGCCCGCGTCGGTGCGGGTAACAAAAATCCGGCTTACCGCATACCCCGTGCGGTGCCAGAACCCTCCTTTGCCATTCTGGAAGTACCGCGGGTCCTGCTTGAAAACCGAAGGAAGAACAGCGCCCACCATGAAGTTTTCAATCGTGCCATCGGCAGCATAGGCTCCGAAGCGCTTTCCGTAACCCTGCGCTCCCTGTCCGTAGCCGGGCTCGCTGTTCTCTGCCTGGCTGACACCGGCCAGAACGGCGTACCAGGGAATCTGAATGTAGTCGAAAGAGCCGCGCGCCACAACTTTGAATTTCTGACCTGTGGTGAGCGGGGGAACCTGACCTGCGTTCTCCAGAGTAAGGAAGTTGGGCAGCGCAAAGAAAAGCCTGTCATTGGAAGTGGCCGCCGGCTTCTTGGTGGAATCTTCCTGGTCTTTGTTTTTGTCGGCGTTTTTGTCGGCTGGGCTTTTGTCGGCTGGCTGAGACTGGCCAGACGGAGCTTGGGGAGCGGTCTGTTGACTCTGCGGCGCGGCGGGCGGTTGCTGGGCTGACGGCGCAGTCTGCTGTGCCAATGCACTCGTGATCAACAGGCAGGCGACCAGAACCAGGAATGCATAACGCATCACAGAAATCTTCAAGATTGGATGGCTCTCCCCGTTCAGGTCCTGGCTGCTAAAGCATTCCTCACGAAGCTGCTGAAATTCGATGGACTTAGGTTACCAGATATTGGAAAGACGTGAAAATCGCGCCCGGGGTTGTATCTAAGCTTCACAATTCGGGTTGAGGCATTTCCCAGGCTTTTGTACCAGCCTGATAACGGCGGACCAATTACGTTAATGCCGTGTTCTTGTGCACCACGAACTTCGCCTCCAGTCCCTCATACACTTCCTCCGCCCGGCTCAACGCCTCCTGCACGTTATCGCAGATGTTCTCGGCACCGACCACCTCCTCGAACTCGGCTTGGTGAATCAGTTTGGCGGGTTGCTCCCGGGCGCCGCAGAGGATCAGCGTGCGTTTACTGTTGTGAAGTTGTTTGGCGACTTCTTCCAGGGCAAAGAGGCCGGTGGCATCGAGGGCGGTCATATTTCGCAGGCGCAGGATCACGACCGGGGGCAGCTTGTGCAGGTTCTCATTGACGACGGAAATCTTGTCGGTGGCACCGAACAGGAACGGGCCGTGGATGCGGAAGATGGTGGCGTAGTACGGAATGTCTTTGTCCTGCAGGATATGGATACGTCCGTCTTCGATGTAGTCGTCGGTGACTTGCGAGACGGTGGTGGTCGCGGCGACGCGGCTGATGAAGAGCAGCGCCGCCAGGATCATTCCAGCCTCAACGGCCACCGTAAGATCGGCGAAAACGGTGAGCGCGAAGGTGACCAGCCAGATGCTGATGTCGGTCTTGGTGAGCTTGAGCAGTTGCGGAATCTCCCGCCACTCACCCATGTTGTAGGCGACGATCATCAGAATTCCGGCCAGCGCGGCCATGGGCACGTAGCTGACCAGCGGCGCCGCGAAGAGAAGAATGCACAACAGCGTAAGCGCGTGAATCATGCCGGCCAGCGGGGACTGCGCGCCGGAGCGAATGTTGGTGGCGGTGCGGGCGATGGCGCCGGTAGCGGGGAGGCCTCCGAACATGGGGGAAAAGATGTTGGCCACGCCCTGGCCGATGAGTTCTACGTTGGGATTGTGGCGGTCGTTGCTCATGCGGTCGGAGACGACAGCCGACATGAGCGACTCGATCGCGCCCAGCATGGCCACGGTGAAGGCGGGGCCGAGCAGGCCGTGAATCAGGTCGGTGCGGAAACGGGGAATTTGCAGATGTGGCAGGCCGCCGGGGATTCCGCCGAAACGCGTGCCGATGGTTTCTACAGGAAGTTTGAAGAAGTAAACGGCAAAAGTTCCCAGCACGAGCGCGACAATAGGTCCGGGGACGCGCGGGGAAAGACCGCGGCAGATGATCAGCACAAGCACGGTGACGACAGCGAGTGCCGTCGCCTCGTAGGAGAGCGTGTGGAAGTTGGCGGCCAGCGCTTCCATGCGCAGCCAAAACACACCGGGGACTCTTTCGAGGCGCAGTCCAAAGAAGTCTTTGATTTGAGTGCTGGCGATGAGGACGGCGATGCCGTTGGTGAATCCGATGACCACGGGGCGCGGGATGAATTTGACGGCAGTGCCGAGGCCGGTGGCGCCCATAATGACCAGGAGTATTCCCGCCATCACCGTGCACATGAACAGGCCGTCAACGCCGTGGGCGGCGATGATTCCTGCGATCACGACCACGAAGGCGCCGGTGGGTCCGCCGATTTGCATCTTCGATCCGCCGAGGGCGGAGATCAGGAAACCGGTGACGATCGCGCAGTAGATGCCTGCCTGCGGCGTCAGTCCCGAGGCAATGGCGAACGCCATGGCGAGCGGCAGCGCGACCAGGCCGACGGTAACTCCGGCGATCACGTCGAGAAGGAATTTGTGGCGGTTGTAGTCGCGGAGGCAAAGGACAGACTTCGGAAGCCAGCGGTCATCGAGGAAAACAAACGCCATTTTGACATTATCGCAGCGGTGCTGAAACTCGGGTAGTGACTGCAGGCGCTCTGGGACACGAGAGGGAACGTGTCCGGGCGCGACATAGGACACCTGAAGTTGTTAGAGATAAGTGCTTTCGCCGCCCAAACCATGGGATTTCCGTGTGATCGTGAGGGGAAAGCAATAGCTACGGCCCAGTTTGCGACGACAGGCCCACTGTACTATCCAAAACAGAAGATTTAAGATGGCGGCCTTCCCGTTGTCTGTTGGGAACTATTCGCACAGGTAGATCGTAGTAAGCCTGCAGGAGGACTACGCGCGTGTCCGTCACCATTACAGGTTTGTCGAAGACTTATCCGAACGGCGTCAAGGCGCTCAAGAATGTCTCGCTCACCATCGGCAACAATATGTTTGGGCTTCTCGGTCCCAACGGAGCCGGCAAGAGTACGCTCATGCGCACCGTGGCCACGCTGCAGGATCCCGACTCGGGATCGATCCAGGTGGACGGCCTCGATGTCCTGACCCAGAAGAATGAAGTGCGCAAAATTCTGGGCTATCTTCCTCAGGAATTTGGAGTCTATCCCAAGATCTCGGCTCTTGACATGCTTCACCATCTGGCCGTGATGAAGGGAATCACCCACGCAGCGGACCGCAAGGAGATGATCGACGCGCTCCTTCAGCAGACCAATCTGTGGGAAATTCGCAAGAAGGCGCTCAGCACTTTCTCCGGTGGAATGAAGCAGCGGTTCGGCATCGCGCAAGCGCTGCTGGCCAACCCCCGGCTCATTATCGTCGACGAGCCCACCGCCGGGCTTGATCCCGCCGAGCGCAACCGATTTCTCAACCTGCTTAGCTCCATTGGGCGCGAAGTCACGGTGATTCTCTCCACCCACATTGTGGACGACGTCCGCGAGCTTTGCGCTCGCATGGCGATCATTGCCGCGGGCGAACTTCTGCTCGAAGGCACGCCAACCGAGGCCCTGGCCGCCCTCAAAGGCAAAATCTGGAGCAAGGTCGTCGCCACGGATGATGAGTTGCGGGCTCTCGAATCTCAAATGCCCATCATTTCCACCCACCTCGTTGGTGGCCAGCACGAGATTCGCGTTTACGCCGACTCCAGCCCCGGCGACGGCTTTCGCCCAGTTGAGTCCAGTCTGGAGGATGTGTACTTTCTCAACCTTTCGCAGCAGGCGAAAAACTGAGCGAGGGATGTCATGAGGATGTTCTGGGAGTTTTTCTCATTCGAGCTGAGGTTCCGGCGCAAAAGCATCTCCACTTATATCTACTTTTTCGTCTGGCTCGCCTTCAGCTTCCTGTGCATCGCTTCTGAGAACTTCGGGCCAGTCGCGTTCAACAACGGCAAGGTGATGCTCAACGGTCCGTGGGCGTCATCGATGAACGACATCGGCATCTCCCTCTTCGGCCTCATCATTATTGCCGCAATTTTTGGCACTTCGATCCTCCGCGACTTTCAGCGTGACACCTACCAGATCCTGTTCACCAAACCGATCCCCAAGTTCGCGTATCTGGGAGGGCGTTGGGCCGGATCGTTCGTCACCTGCGTCTTCGCTTTTTCGGGCTGCCTGCTGGGAGAATACCTGGGAACTCTCGCCCCGTGGACTGACCACGCACGCATCGGTCCCAATCACCTGTGGTGGTACCTGCAACCGTTTCTCTCGATCGTGGTCATTCAGATCTTCTTTTTAGGCTCGCTTTTCTTTGCCGTCGCTGCTCTGTCTCGCAAAATCTTCGTGGTTTACGTGCAGGGCGCCGCTCTATTCATGGTCTACCTGATCGGACTGACCGTGTTCGGCGCCACGCGATCGCTGGAGCGCTTCTGGTCCGGCATATTCGACCCTCTCGGTCTGCAGTTGATTGATGCCGTGACCCGCTACTGGACAGTCGTCGAGAAGAACTCTCTTCTGCTGAGCTGGTCGCCGTACATGGCGTCTGGAGTGTTTTTCTACAACCGCGTTCTCTGGCTGTCGGTCGGATTTATCTCGCTGGGGGCGGTCTGGGCGCTGTTCCCCATGTCCGTGGAAGCCCTCACTGCGGTCTCTCAGGGACGCCGCGCCGCCAAAGCCAAACAGTTGGATGAGTTTGAACTGCGTCCGGTGCGGTCGCTGGTCGCGGCGCGACTGCCTGCGGTTCGCCGGATTTTCTCATCACTGACGACCTGGGACCAATTCGTGTCGCTAACTCGCCTCCGCATTTGCATCATCCTGCACGAGATTCCCTTCTGGGCGATCGTTGGACTGATGGTCGTATTCGCCATCAACAACGGCTACTACGCCGGCCGCATCGCCGACCGAGACGTCTGGCCGGTTACCTACCTTATGCTGCAGGCCGTGGAAGGCGGCGCCGCGCTGTTCGTCTATATCATCGCTGCTCTGTATGCAGCCGAGCTGATCTGGCGGGAGCGCGATATTCACGTCGACGGCATCCACGATGCTCTGCCCATGCCAGAAAGCATCGACTGGCTCTCCAGGCTTGTCGCCATTGCTTTCGTCGAACTGGTCCTGCTCACCGTCGCCATGGTTTGCGGCATCTTCATGCAGACCATTGCGGGCTATTACCACTACGAGCTTCTGCAATACTTCAAGGAGCTGTACATCGTAACCTTCCCGCAGATCATGATTTTTGCGTTGCTCGCGCTTTTCGTCCAAACCGTGGTCAGCAACAAGTTCATCGGCCACGGCATCGTGATCGGCGTTTTCGTGCTCGTCCCGATTCTCTTCAACTTTGGCTGGGAAAATACGCTCTACCTGTTCGGCAACACTCCGCCGTACACCTACAGCGACATGAACGGTTACGGCCATTTTGTTCCTGCCCTCTTCTGGTCGATTGTCTACTGGCTTGCCATTTCCGCCTTTCTCGGCGTGATCTCCATCGCATTTACCCGACGGGGCACCGACGATGGATGGTCAGCGCGCCTGCGCCTGGCTCGTGGACGATGGACTCGGCTGATTCCGGCCGCGGCGCTTTTCCTCGTGATCAGCGCCGGCAGCGGCGCCTGGTATTACTACAACGCGCACGTCCTCAATGAGTACCTTGACAGCAAGCACCGTCGCGACATTCAGGCCGACTACGAGCGCAGCTTCAAGAAGTATGAGAACTTGCCGCAGCCGAAAGTCATTGCCGTTGACTGCCAAGTCGATATTGATCCGCCACACCGCGCTTTCTCAGGGTCAGGACGCTTCACGCTGCAAAACAAGAATTCCGAGCCGATCTCTCAGATCCACATCACCGATCAGATGCAGGCTGTCTCTCACGTCCAGTTCGATCGGCCGTTTCACGTTGTCAGATCCAGCCCGCGCGACCTGTATTCCGTCTATGCTCTCGATCAGCCGCTTGCGCCGGGAGACACTGTACAAATGACGTTCAACGTCAGCGCTACTTCGCCGGGATTCCGCGACGGCAATGAGCGCGCCGAACTGGCTTACAACGGGACCTTCTTCGACTCCAGCTACTTCCCCTATATCGGCTACAACCAAAACATCGAACTCGACGACCCGCGCCGCCGCCGGGAAGAAAAGCTAGGGCCGCTGGAAGAGATGGCGCAACGAGGAGACCCGGTGCAGTCTGATTACAACCTTTTCGGAAAGGAGTCCGACTGGATTTCTTATCACACGATTGTCAGCACGAGCGCGGACCAGATCGCCATCGCCCCCGGTTATCCCAAGCGCGACTGGAAGCAGGGCGGGCGGCATTACTTCGAGTACGATATGGGGCCTACCCACATCCAGGACTTCTTTGCCTACCTTTCCGGCAGTTACAAAGTCAGGCGCGAGCAATACAAAGGAACGAATCTCGAGGTCTACTACTCGCCTGGCCACGAGTACGACGTCGATGACATGCTCGCCGCTTCCAAAGCCGGCCTGGACTACTACCAGGCCAGTTTCAGCGACTACCAGTTTGGACAGTTCCGCATCATGGAGTTCCCCCGTTATCGCACCTTCGCCCAATCTTTCTCGAATACGGTTCCTTATTCCGAGAACATGGGCTTCATCGAGCGCATGGTGAAAAAGAATGCCATCGACTTCACCTATTTCGTGACCGCCCACGAACTCGGTCACCAATGGTGGGGCCACCAGTTGATCGGGGGCAACGTACAGGGATCGAACATGATGTCGGAAACTCTGGCCGAATATTCCGCGCTGATGTTGATGCAGAGGAAGTATGGCCGCGACCAGATGCACAGATTTCTCAGATACGAACTCGATCAGTACCTTCGCGGCCGCAGCGGTGAGGTCCGCCATGAACCGCCCCTGGCTTTAGTCCAGCGTGAGCCTTACGTTTGGTACCAGAAGGGCGGACAAATCATGTACACGCTCGCTGACTACATCGGTGAGGACAAAGTCAATCTTGCCCTGCACAACTTTCTGATGCAGTACCGCTACGCCAACGCCACCAACGCTCAAACCGAAGCGTACCCGGACACGCGCCAACTGGTCGACGCTCTCCGCGCCCAGACTCCGCCCGAGCTGCAATACCTCGTCGACGATGGTTTCAATTCCATTGTCCTCTATGACAACAAGGCAGTGTCCGCCACCGTTACTCCAACCGCCGACCACAAATTCAAGGTCGTCCTGGCGGTCCAGGCCCGCAAAGTCAAGGCCGATGGCAATGGCAATGAAACTCCCGTGCCTCTCAACGACTACATTGAGGTCGGAGTGTTCAAGGGCAAGAAGGACGAGGAGCAACGTCTCTATTTGAAGAAAGAGAAGTTCACTCAGTCACAGGGAACTTTCGAGGTGACGGTGGACGAGATGCCTACGCGGGCGGGGATCGATCCATATAACAAACTGGTGGACCGGATCGCCGACGACAACATGATCGACGTCAGCAATCCGTAAGCGGGCCCTTACGAGCTCAACATATGGAGACTCTAGGCCCACCAATGTTTCCGCTTTTTCTGGGGCGAGAACGAACCAGGCCCCTTCACACCTTTTGCCTCTTTCAGCTTGTCGGTCGATTCCACCGAGAACAGCATGAAGTGGTCGAAGCTGTGGCGACGATAATAGAAATGTCCGCGGAGTTCTAGATAGACTTCGGCACTCTTGGGCAGCCAAAGCTCCACTTTCTTCTTTGCAAACGCCACCGGGGCGTATTCCGTGATCTGGTGCTGTGAGAGGAATTGTATCTCCGGCATGGGGTGCACCAACTCGGTTTCCATGCGGACAATCTGAAAACTGTCGGCGCTTATCCAGGCGCGGCCTTTCAGCGCGACCGGATACGTGTACTCGCGGACTTTATAACTCTGCAAGCGATTGGGGCGATCCTCCCGTTGCTGGAAGTGCATCAGCCACACGGCCTGGCCCTTTAATTGACCCAGACCCTCACACCGGATGTCAAAATTCTCCCGCATGTCCGGATGGAACACCAGCGCAACGGCTGGAAAGCCATTGGTCATGATCTTGTCGGGAAGGTTGGCAACGTCCGAGCGTTGGGTGCGGAATTCATCAACTGCCAGGAAGCCTGGCTTCGGCTCCGAGATCGACGCCACATAGTCAAACTTGCGGGTCTCCTGGGTGGTGGCGTTGCCGGCTTCGTCCAATTGTTCGTGCAGCAGGTCTTCAATGGCGGAGAATTGCGCAACATTGTCCACCAACTGCTTCACCCGCTCACCCGATTTGTCGATGATCTGCTGATACGGGCAACTTACTCCCGCAACGACTGGCGGTTTGACCTCATCGACGTCGGGCGGAGCCCACGACTTAAGTGACAAAGTTGGCTGCGACGAGGCCAGCGAGAGATCGGTTTTTGCCGAGGACAGCGAAGCCACTGGCGCATCTGCGACGTGTGCTTGAATCTGGGCTATCAAGTCGCGGACCTGGGGCGCAGTCGGACTGTTCGGTTCTTTTAGCAGATAACTCTGTAGCGCCTCAGTGGCCTCCTGGTTGCGTCCCATGTCGGCCAATGCTGCTCCACGAGTGATCTGGGCCGCTCCGCTTCCGGGCCTCCCGCTCTCGAGTGCAAGGTCGGCTTGCGCCAGCGCATTGGGATAATCGTGCTGCCGGAGATATGCGTCGGCCAGCAAATGGTGAGCATTCCAGTTTTGCGGATCGCTGGCGACGGCACGCTGCAAGACTGCCTGCGCTTCCGCATCCTTATGCTGGAGGAGATACACGCGGCCCAACAAATTCAGCGACTGCACGTTGCGCGGGTCCGCTGTGGTGGCCTTCTCAAGGTAGGTCTGCGCCTGCTCAACATTCCGCTGCTGAAACGCCAGGTAACCCTGCAGGAAATTCACGTAGCCGCTGGAAGGCGCAAGTTTATAAGCCGAATCCAGGTGCTTCTGCGCGTCCTTGAGCTTGTTGGAACTGAGGGCCCAAACGGCGCCTTTGGTTTCCCGGCTTGCTTTGGCCGGCAAAGGTGCAGAGGGAGCAAGATCAACGGCCATGGGATCGCGCTGCAGATTGACGTACACGAAGGTCGTGCGGCGATAGTCAAAGACAGTCACTTCCTGACGCGCCGTCAGGTAGCCGACCGCGCTCACTTCGACCGCGTACTTACCCAGCGTCAGGTCAACAAACGCGGTCTGCGAATCCCCCGCGGTCGCCTGCCAAAGGCTTTTTTGCCGTGCAGGATCGTAGAGTTGAACCACAGCCTGCCGGTCGAGGTTCTTCTTGCTCGCGTCCATGACCGACACGACCATCAAAGCCCCAAGATGGTTCTCTACGGTCGGGTTAGCATTGAGCTCCCCGCCCATATCGCCCGTGTTAGAGGTCGAGTTTTGAGCTGCGGCGACGAGCGGTTGAAGAAAAGCGCATAAACACAGGGTAGCCAGCACAGGGTAGTGGCGCATAGCGGGCTGATTTTCTCACGGGCAGGCGCGCATTGCAACGAAAAGCGCGCTAGTGCCCCGCTTAGCCGATAGGGTCAGCCTGCTATTTGACGGGGTCAAGCCCCCATCTGTACCGGGTGCAACGGATGGTGGCAGATACTCCGCGCGGCTCAGCCGGCGCCCTTCGTTGGCCGGTTTTGAAGTGATAATCTCTAGCTGCTTTCGAAGTGATCCTTGAGGGCAGTGACCAGGAGATTATGGAATCCGTTCCGCTTCCCTCGGAAATCCCCAATGAAAACCAGCTTTTACCGGGGCAGCGGGGTCTGATTGTGATCGGCGAGATCAGTGAGTGACAAGAACCTAATGAAACGGCCTGACAGTCTACTCAGAACAATCATGCGAGACATCCATTTCTGGATCCCGCTGCTGGTGCTCTTGGCGGGCCTGCTCTTCTTACGTAAGCTCCGCTGAGGCAGAATTGAGGAGGACGCTTGGACTCTGTCGCCATCGTTTCCATTGGAACTCCGATGCAGCCGGGCCGTCTGCGAACTTTGCAGGCCCTGGGAATGTTCTGCGGGTTTGCTGCCGGAGCGTGGCTGGGCGGAGCCGAAGCACCGATCAAGATCGTCAGAGCTGAAGTTTCTCCTATCACCGTTTCGCTCATCATGGTGGCGGGAGTTTTCCTGGCTCGCTGGAGCATTCCAGCATTTATCCGCGGTACCGCCTATGTCCGCAAGGACGTGCGTCAAGCGCCTCATTTGATTATTTGGGCAGTGCTCGCGGGATGCATGTGGGCCGTGGCCAACACCATGACCATCTATGCCATCCGCGACGTTGGCCTGAGCATCGCGTTTCCTCTGTGGAATGCCAACAGCCTGTTAGGGATTTTCTGGGGATTTGTTTTGTTCAACGAACTCCACCAGGCTGGATGGAATCGCTGGCTGGGCGTGCTGGGTGGGGCGTTGTGTATGTTCGGAGGAGCCACATTGCTGGCTCTTGCATCCTCCGCCCAAGCTCCGGCAGGCAAGGCTGCTCTCGGCGTGACAGCCGCCCTTGGCGCCGGCATTTTGTGGGGGACGATGTATATCCCTTATCGAAAAGCTTACTTGACCGGCATGAATCCCCTCTCCTTCATAACGTTTTTCACCGTCGGGGAATTAGCCACCATGACATTTCTCGCCCTGAGCTACAAGGGAGTCGTCCCTCTGTGGCATGAAATCGTGGGCGCACGAACCGTGCTCTTTTGGCTGATGTTGGGCGGCTTCGTTTGGGTAATCGGAGACCTGTTTCAGCAATACGCCGCGAAGTACGTCGGGATCAGCCGTGGGGTTCCGCTTTCCAACACCAATCAACTCTGGGGACTGCTGTGGGGCATCCTGGTTTTTCACGAGCTACGAGGCGGGAACCAGAGAGTCTATGCCCAAGTGATCGGGGGATCGATTTTGATGGCGCTGGGAGCTGTCGCAATTGCGTTGTCCTCGGCAACCGGACAAGAACACTCGCAGTGGCAAGATGCGGCAGAACGCGAAGGCACACGCTACGGGGTTGAAGGCGCTTATGTGCGGGCCGGCATAGAAGGTCGAGAGTTCGAGGCAGGATCGAGCCGAAGAACCCTCATCGATTGGTTGCTTGTCTGCAGTGTCACCGCTATATTCGGTGCGCTCGCCGCCATGGCGCGGCTGCCGAGCGTCGACATCGATTTGAGATGGGCAGCTGCAGTTTCGGTGGCGATGCTTTTGCTGTTAGTGGGCTGTGGCATCGCTCTCTGGCGCACCACCCGGTTCAGCTAAGTGAATTGACGCGAACCTGAGCGCAGCGAAGGATCTCTGGGGTTGAATGGTCGGCCCTAGCAGACGATTTTAGAACTCTTCCGGCGGATCCAGCGTGCCTTTCATCTGTGCCGAAGTTCAATTTCTGCAGTTTTGAGCAGCTCTAAGTCTCGTGAACCTTGGGGATCCATCCACGTTTGCTGATCTACCGCGACGTCTGAGCGATTTGCCCGGTTGGCCCCACCGCCTGCTTCTGGGGAGCCGGCAACTTCGGTATAGTGCTGGCCGAGCCAGAGGAGTCGCATTACGGTGGATTCCAGTTTGGCCGCACGCTTTCGCAGCGCCGTAATTTCATTCTGCTGATCCTTGATCGCATTCAGCATCGCCCACAAAATCGGATCGTTGTTCACCAGCAGGTAGCCCTTGTTGTTTTCCGTCACCGCTTCCGGGATGACCTTCTGCACTTCCTGCGCCACTAAACCTACATGCTCATCGCGGTCGCTGATGCCCATGGCGTTGTCCTCTTTGTAGCGATAGCGCACGGGTTTGATCTTCAGAATCTGGCTGAGTCCGGAGGTGAAGTCGCCGTTTAACGTCTTGAGACGGCCGTCGGAGTATGTGCCCCACGAGCCGCTGCCGGGCTTGTCGGCGGAGCCATTGACTGTGAGATTGTTGTCGGGCTTGGTGGTGCCGATGCCGACTTTGACGGTGACGGTCTGTCCGTTCACGCCGTTGATGCTGCCAAGCACCAAGCTATTGCTGGCGTCGACTTCAGCATTGGCCCCCAGGGCGGTGGCATTGGTGAGAGTGCCGGTGCCTAGCGTCGTCCCAGTGCCCAAGAAAGTGTTGTTTTTGCCGGTGATCCAGGACCCGTCACTGGTCCGTCCCGCAAAATTACCGACACCGGTATTGGCTAGTCCGCTCGTGACCGAAGACAGGGCCCCGTTTCCATCGGCGACGTTGCAGCAACTGTTGCTGGATTCGAGCGCCTCGAATCCGCTGGCGGTGTTGCCGCTGCCCGTGATGTTGTTGTAGAGCGCGCTCATGCCAGTGGCGGTGTTGTTGATGCCCGTAGTGTTGGAGTTAAGCGCCATCACACCGCTGGCGGTGTTCTCGGTGCCGGTGGTGTTGGCGTAGAGCGCCTGCACACCGAAGGCTGCGTTGAAGCTACCCGTTGTGTTGAAGTAGAGCGCAGTCTCCCCAAGGGCGGCGTTGTTGGTGCCGGTGGTATTGCTATAGAGCGAAAAGGAACCGAAGGCAGAGTTGTCGGTACCGGTGTTGGAGTTTAGCGCCTCGTAACCGTAGGCAGTATTGGTCTGGCCGAAAGCCGCAGTCCACGCCAACAAGCTCACCGCCAGCACCAAAAGCCACATGATCCGCATGGTTGGATTTTTCATTGTGATTTCTTCTCCTTTAGTGATCTTTTCTGTTTCTTCACGTGAACCCGAAGGATTCCGGCCAGGAACCCCGAACAGGGGTTACAGCATTTCCCGCGAAAGCCTCCAGTAAATCAGCGTCGATGCGATCGGGCTTGCTGTGCTAACGAGACCCCTGAGCAATTTGCCGCGCGGGCGCCACCGGCTGTTTGTGCGGAGGCGGAAACTTCGGCACTTCCGGTGGAACCGGAGGGACCGGAGACGCGATCATCGGCGGGCTCTGCATCGCCTGCTGCTCGTCTCGGCCGACGGCCATTCGTTCCTGCATCTGCATTCGTTTGTACTTCTCGGTCACGTCGGCCAGGCGCACATTTTCGTAGCCGCTGCGCTTGGCCATGATTCGGTAGTCGAAGGCAATATTCGACGTGCCTCCGCCCAGCTCATGGACTTCAAAGGACGTTGGGGTTTTCTGGCTGACGTACAATCCCTTGCAGTCGCCGTTCGGAGTGAGGAAGACGTGGTAGTCCACGCCGGTGTTCACGGTTTCTGCGAAAGTGGGATCGAGGACCACGCGTGCAGAACCGTTGGAGAGTTGGCCAGACCCGGCGTCTTCAAACCAGTTCTCGGCCGATTGCATCGCGTAAAGCGAAACTCTGCGCGTGCCGCCTTCCACCGGAGCATAGGCGCCGACTCTGCCAGTGCAGCCGACATCGCCGTTGGTGTCGATCGAGCACTTTCCGGAGTCGGCCGTGCCGCCGGAGGTCATGAACACGGGCGCTGCATTGCTTGGGGCCGCGGTCGCGAAGTTGACGGTGTACAAGGCGTTCCACTGAGTGGAATTGTTGGCGATGTCCCCGGCATTGGCATTGTCGGCAGTCGCCACTAGGCCTGCCCCGCAGGGCGTCGTTGGTGGAACCATCGCACAGTTGGTCGGTTGACCATTGTTGTACGAGTTACCCCAATTCGCCCCGGTATCGCCCCACACACCTCCGTAATAACCGAAAGTCTGGCCGGTGTGACTTCCAGGGGGGGTCGTGAGACCATACACGCCGCTCCCGAATCCACCCTCGCCCTCAACTCCTATACCCCCTTCTCCGTACACGCCCGTGCCGGAAGTGCTGTTCGCGAACCCGGACACCCCAAAGCCGCCACTGGCGAACGAAAGGCCGGACACGCCGGTGTAGTTTGCTAACCCCTCCAAGCCATAGCCAGACGCGCCGGTGCCATTGCCATAGACGCCGACGTTGGGGCTTGTTCCGGCGACCCCGTAACCAGCGGAACTCAGCGACAATCCGTAGACGCCGTACGCGGTTCCGCTCGTGGCACCGTCGGAACCATAGACACCCATACCGTCGGTCGCGCCACCAGAGACTCCCGTGCCGCCGCTCAATGCGAAGGTCTGTCCCGCGACGCCGACTCCCGGGCTCGAGCCAAAGACGCCGGTGCCACCGCTGCTGGCAGAAGACCCCAGCACCCCAGTCGTCGATCCGGTGCCTGCCGAATCCGAGCCGAAAACTGCGGTGCCGCCATTGGAGTAACCTTGCACGCCAGTTCCATTGCAGCCTGAGCAGATGGCTGTCGCGGTGATGCCGATCGTCTTGCCGACGGTAATAATGCCGGCGTAACCGTTGGCGGCGGCGATGTCGGCACCGTCTCCGGTCCCCGACTGGGAGACGTTCAGCAACGGAGTGTCTGAGGTCCCGTCGAAATTCCCGACCTGTGCCGTCACCGATCCGTTCGTGGTGAGATTGCCGGTGATGATTTGGTTGCCGTTGAAATTGTTCGCCGCATTAAGCTGTGGAACTTTGGTGGTATCGAGATTGAGTGTGACATTGCCGCTGGTGCCGCCACCGGTCAGATCGGTTCCCGCCGTTACCCCGGTGATTGTGCCGCCTCCGCTCAGGCCTGTGCACGCCCATGCGCTGCCGTTCCATTCCAGAATCTGATTCGTAGTGCAGCTGTTAGTCAGCGCCAGATTAAGGGTTCCGCTGGTGCCCCCGCCGATGAGTCCGCTGCCAGGTGCGGTGGTAATCCCGCCGATGGTGTTGGGAAAAGTCTGCCCTTTGGCAAAATTGATTAGTCCGCTGCTGGCGATGTTCAGTCCGGTCTCGGCTGGCTTGCTGGTGCCCTGGCCAAATAACAGGTTTAGTGATCCGCTGGGAGTAGTCGTGTCATTGCCGACTGGCTCCGCCTGCCACTGAAAGGTCTGCGGCACGGCAGCGTTGGTGGTGCTGCTGAACGCTGACGTGACTAGATTCTGCGGCTGCGAGTTCTTGCCGACGGTTGCCGTCGCCGTACCGGTCGCGGGCAGGTTGAAGATACCTCGTACATTGATAGCCGTCGTGCCGGTCTGCGACAACAAGGAGTTCTGGATGTTGGTAGATGTGCTGAAAACAGGGATGGCACCGACCGACCCGCCGGTGGTAGTCACATTCGACGTGGTTGCCGGGGATGATGACCCTCCACCGGAGGTGCCGCCGTTCACGGGAGCCGATGCGGTGGCGGTGTTGTTCGCTGACGCCGCCAGCATGAAAGCCGAAGCCGGCAAGCCACCAATGGTCTGCGCGTCTCCGGCTTTGATCGCATAAGGGACGCTGAGCAGCATCACCCGTGGCTGCTCCGCTTGTCCTTGCACCTGCACCCCGAGCCAACCCGCCTCGCCAGTCACAAACAGATTCGCCGGCAAACCGCTGCTCGTCGTCGCGCCCAGCATGACGGAATACTGACCGTTAGCGTCGGGCTGCACGTTCTGGGTCTCGATCCACAATGGCGATCCGCCCTGCTGGCTTGCGTACAGATAGAACGTGACCCCGGTCAACTCGATCAGCGGCTTGCCGTCGACATTGGTTAACGTTCCACTGAAATTCACCAGCGTCGGCACGACCGCGTTAGTATTCGTGGCCAAAGCCTGCTGCGCATGGGCGAACCAATTGCAGAACAGCAAGAGAGTCAAACTGAGCACGATCTGAATCCCCTTCATACGATCCTCCCTAAGGATTTTTCGTTTCACGCAGATTTGCCTCGCTGTGAGACTGGTCGTAACTATGTTCCGTTTCCAGTTAGCCTGATGGTTTGTGGGCTGCCCGTCGCGTTGTCGGTGACACTGATTGCGGCCGTGCGTTTCCCTGTCGCCGTAGGCTTGAAAGTCGCGCTGATCGTGCAGTTCGTTCCGGGGGCGAGCGTCGCCAGCGAGATCGGACAGGTGTTGGTCTGTGCAAAATCGGCGGCGTCGGCTCCGATGATTTTTAGACTGCTGATCGTGATCGGTGTCCCGCTCGGATTGCCGATCGTGATAGTGACCGACTTGCTGGTGCCTCCCACTTTCACGCTGCCGAAGTTGACAGCATTGGGAAACACACCAATCACTGGCAGGTTCAGCAGAACCGAAACGGCGTTGGAGTATGCACTGGGAGTTGCCAGATCCGCTCCCCCGTCTCCCCTAAGGTCCGCAGCAGCGATCGCAGAAGAGTACTCGCCTGACAAATAGCCCACTTGGAGCTGAAAGGTCCCGTCACCGTTTCCGAACAGGATGGAAATCGTGCCGGGCGGGCAGCCGGTTCCAACGAATTGGCAATTCTCGCTGGTGACCGCGAGGTCGAGGTTGCCGTCAGCGTTGAAGTCGCCGGCCGTCACGTAGTAGGAGTTTGTCCCAGAGGCGTACTCGACCTGAGGCTGGAACGTGCCGTCTCCATTACCCAGCAGTACCGAAACAGCGCTATCACCCTGACTGACCGCGGCCAGGTCCAGTTTGCCATCGTGATTGAAATCGCCGACGACGATCCCGCTGCCGAACGAACCGATGCTGTAGCTCACCGGTGGCTGGAACGTTCCGTTGCCGTTCCCCAGGAGAATGCTCACGCTGCCAATCACGAAACCATCGGTGACGGCCAGGTCGAGGATGCCGTCGCCGTTGAAATCGCCCGTGACTACCCACCAGGGGGCAGGACCGGCGGCATAGTCAACATGCGGCTGAAACGTACCATCCCCGTTGCCGAGCAGCACGGAAACGGTGTCGGCGTCTTCGTTGGTCGTGACCAGATCCAGTTTTCCGTCACCATTAAAATCGCCGACCGCCACATCAATCACGTTATTCCCAGTGGCGTAAGCGTGTTGAGTCTGAAAAGTCCCATCGCCATTCCCCAATAAGACCGAAACCGCGTTGGCTCCCTCGGTTGAGACCGCCAGGTCCGGCTTGCCATCGCCGTTGAAGTCTCCGACCGCCACAGCGTCAGGGTCATAGCCTGTAGGGTAATCAACCTGAGGAGCAAACGTCCCATTGCCTTTGCCCAGGAAAACGGTAGCTGTATCGGCCCCGGAAGAGGCCACCGTGAGGTCGAGTTTCTGGTCATTATTAAAGTCCGCGATCGCGACCCCAAGGGGGTAGTTGCCTGTAGCATTCTGAGTGAAGGTTTGGAACGTGCCATTGCCCTTGCCCGCGAGAATGGAAACCGTATCGGAACCATAGTTAGGCGATACCAGATCGAGCTTGTCGTCTCCGTTGAGATCGCCGACCGCTAACGCATTCGGTCCGAAGCCAACTCCGTAAACTGCCTGAGGCTTGAAGGTGCCGTTGCCATTGCCGAGCAGTACGGAAACCGTGTTGTCTGAACTGTTCGCCGCTGCCAGGTCCAACTTGCCGTCGCCGTTGAAATCGCCGGCCGCGACCCAAGTGGGTTGATGGCCGGTCGAGTACTGCACCGGAGTCTGGAAGGTGCCATCACCATTGCCCAGCAAGATCGAGAGCGTGTTGCTGGCCAGGTTGGCTGTGGCAAGATCCAGCTTGTGATCGCCGTTGAAATCGCCCGCGATGATTCCGTCAGGAAGTTCGCCCGTCATATATTCGACTTGGGGGTGAAAGGTGCCATCACCGTTTCCGAGCAGGATCGAGACCGTGTCGGCGCTCGCGTTCACTACGGCTAAGTCCACCTTGCTATCGGTGTTGAAGTCCCCAGCGGTAAGAGCGTACGGATCGACGCCTACCGCATACGTGGCAGGTGGCTGAAAGGTGCCATCGCCGTTGCCAAGAAGAATGGCTACCGCGTAACTGTCGCTATTCACAACCGCCAAGTCGAGATGCTTGTCACCGTTGAAATCGGCGGCAACCAAGGCGTTGCAGCTTCCACCCGCGGCGTAGTCCACATGCGATTGAAAGGTGCCGTCTCCATTCCCCAAAAGGATGGAGACGGTGCCGCTACTAAAATTGGCTGTTGCCAGGTCGAGTTTGCCGTCGCCGTTGAAATCCCCAACTACGATTCCATCTGGACCGATCCCCGTCGCGTAATCAACGGCCGGCTGGTACGTTCCATCCGGATTCGCCAGCAAAATGGAAACGCTCGCCGCTGCATAGTTCGCGACGGCAACGCTCTGCGGGCCGCCATTCTTGAAAGCTCCTATCGTCACTGCAGCCGGCTCCAATCCGGTGGCCAAGTCCACTCGGCCGAAGACATAGCGACTGGCGGCGCCTGTGGTCTCAGGAATGTGGAGAGAACGTTCTACCGCATAGCGCGGTTCTCGATCCGTAGATTTGCTTTCTAATGGCGATGACGCTGCGGCGGGATTCTCAGGATGCGTTTGCAGCCCCTGTGGAGCGACTGACGTGAGCCGGTGGATCACGGCGTTGTCGAACGATTGCGATGCAGCCGGACTTTGAGCGCGGCTGGACGCAACGTGCAAAGTCAGTGCGAATAACGTAATCAACTCGAACTGCAACACTCTTTTCGTCATAGCATTCTCCTCGATCTAGGCTCTGACCTTGCCCGGGTATCTGCAGCAACCGACAAATTCCGCGTCTCATTCCGGTAAACGAAACACCCCGATTACAATGACTTCCGCAGCGACTCCAGGCAGATCAGCGGCGATCCGTCCGGGCCTTGGCAGAAATGCCACTTCCCTGCCTGAGCGCCGTTGTGGGTTGGCAGCCAAGCGGTGTAGGGAATCATTCCTGCATCCTTGGGATTCACCATCTCCACCTCCCTGCCACATTCAGGACACCAGAATCGAATCGAAGATCGCCGCCGGATGATCAACACCTCGGTCGTTTCCACGGTAATTTCTGTCCGTTTCCACCCTGTAACGGCTGCTGTTGCCCTCTTTGCCCAGCGCTGAAATCGTGCTAGATTGTTGGCCACGTTTTGGCTCGGTTGCTCGGCCCACCGTCGAACCGCGCAATCCTGTCCTGGGGACGCTCTGAAAGTCTTTAAGAAGTCATTAATAAGTTTTGAATTGTTTTGAAGAACGGTTATGAGCAACGCAGTCAAGCAGTTGCTGGAGTTCGGTCCGTTTCGCATGGACCCTGAACAGCGGCTCCTGCTGCGCGACAACCAGCCGATTCCACTCTCGCCCAAAGCTTTCGACCTGCTCCTCGTGCTGGCGCAGCGCAGCGGGCAGGTCGTCCTCAAAGACGACCTGATGAAGTTGCTTTGGCCGGACACCTTTGTCGAAGAGTCCAACCTCGGCCAACACGTCTTTCAGCTGAGAAAAGCTCTCGGAGATCGTTCGCAGGATTCTTCCTACATTGTGACCGTCCCCGGACGCGGCTACCGCTTTGCCCCCAAGGTGCGAACACTGACCGAGGAAGAACTGATCACCATGGAGAGCCACACCCGGGCGCAGGTAGTGACCGAAAGCCGATCGAGGTTTCTGAGTTTGGGCTTGGCGGTCGGCGTGCTTTCACTTGTGGTCGTCGGAACTGTTCTTGGACATCGCGCCTACCGAGCCCGGCAGGCTCGGCAATCTACCAGGACGTTGGTGCCGGCAACCCTGAAACCACGGCGGTCAGTGGCTGTGCTCGGATTCCAAAACCTTTCGCGACGCGCGGATGTCGACTGGCTTTCGACTGCCTTTTGCGAAATGCTGGGCACTGAGTTGGCGGGGGGCGGTCAGGTTCGCCTCGTGTCTTCGGAGGATGTGGCGCAAATGAAAGCAGGCAGTCCGCCGGTGAACGGGGGAACTCTCTCCAAAGACACGCTCGGCCGCATCCACCAGAACCTCGGGGCCGATCTGGTCGTTCTCGGTTCCTACAGTGATTTGGGAAAGCCATCGGGAGGAGCAATACGCCTTGACCTGGCCGTCCAGGACACAGCCAACGGGGACACGATTGCCACCACCGCCGAGAGCGGTACGGAGGCAGGAGTCTTTCAATTGGTTGCCCAAGCCGGATCGCACTTGCGCGAACAATTGAAGCTGCCGCCGCTGTCGCCGGAGCAGGACACAGGCGTGCAGGCTTCCCTGCCTGCCAGCACGGAAGCCGAACGCCTATATGCTGAGGGATTGGGAAAACTTCGGCAGTTCGATGGACTGGCGGCACGCGACCTGCTGCAACGGGCAATCCGGGCAGATTCGGGATTTGCGTTGGCACACACGGCGCTGGCCGAGGCCTGGTCCATGCTTGGCTACGACGAACGGGCGAAGTCTGAGGCCCGAGAAGCGTTCCAGCTTGCGGACAAGCTGCCACGCAAGGACCGCCTGTTTGTCGAGGCACGGTATCGCGCCTTAAATAAGGAGTGGGAAAAAGCTGTCGACATTTATCGCACCCTTTACGACTTCTTCACCGATGATATTGAATACGGACTTCTCCTGGCAGAAGTATTAGGCGATGCCGGAAAGAGAGACGATGCATCCGGCGCAATTCGGGCACTACGAGGACTGCCGTCCCCACTCCGAGAGGATCCCCGAATCGACTTGGCTGAGGCCGCCAACGATATTGCAATCGGGCAATACAAACTAGCTCGCGGTACAACGCTTAGTGCCATAGCCAAGGCGCGAGAGCGCGAACAGACTCTGCTCTTGGCTAGGGCTCTGTCTCTCGAAGCGAATGCGTTGACCGCTCAGGGCGAGAATGCCGAAGCAATCGCGGCTGCCGAAGAGGCAAAGAACATCTACGCTGCCGACGGAGATCAGTTCGGGGTATCAATAGCCTTGGCACGCATCGGCAGCGCCCAATGGTCCCAGGGTGAGATCGAAGCGTCGGAGAAGACATTTCAACAAGCCTTGGTCGTCAACCGGAAGATCGGGAACCAGGGCGCGGCTGGCTTCGATCTTGACTATATTGGCAGTGCTCGGGCCAACCGCGGAGACTTGGCAGGGGCGAAAAAGGTTTACGGGGAGGCCCTCGCTGCTCATCGTGAGGTCGAAAACCGGGACCGCCAAGCCTACACATTGACAGAACTCGCGTGGGTGCTGCACGCAGAAGGGGATCCGGCTGGCGCCTTAGGAATGGATGAGCAGGCTTTGTCCATTTTCCGCGCTATTGCGGATGAGGAAGGAGTCACCCGGAGTCTGGATGAAGAGGGTAATGTTCTGATGACTCTCGGGGAGCTGGACAAGGCCCGGCAGGCCTGTCAGGAAGCGCTCGACTTGGCGAGAACGGGCGGGAACAAAGTAGCGATGGGGAGGGCACTGCACAATCTAGGAAACATCGCGATGTTGAATGGGGCCCTTGACGATGCGCAGAAGATACTCTCTGAAGCTCTTTCCACGGATCGGGATGCCACAGCGGAGGTAGCGCTTAATGATGAAGTAGAACTTGCCGAACTCAATGAGGAGTTGGGTCAGCGGGAGGAAGCGAAGCGCAAGATCGAACAAGCCCTGGCTTACTTAGCGAAACACCAAGACCCGATGGATGACATCAACGTCCAGAGCTTTCTTGCGGAGATCTATGTGAAGGAGGGCAACACCGAACAAGCGTTCCGTGCAGCTGAGGCAGCCCAAACCGCGCTTCGGCAAGTCTCTGCCCATTGGGAGTCGCGCTTCATTGTTGGCATCACAGAGGGCCGCGTGGAGGCAGCCATGGGTCAATTTTCGGCGGCACGGCAGTCCCTGCAAACAGTCCTTACGGAAACCAGCAAACGCAATTATGTCCATTATCAACTGGAGGCTCGTCTTGCCATGTGCGAGGTCGAAGCAAAAACCGACCCAACATCGGCTCGCATTCACGCAAAAGCGCTGGAGAAGGATGCTACCTCCAAGGGTTTTGGCTTGATCGCACGCAAGGCGCAAAGGATAGGGACCTGAGCTATTGAAAACGCAGTGTCGTTTCCAAACAGGACAAATTCACGTGTCGGAAACGGTGCACTTTCGGCACACGAGCGAACGCCAACTAGCAGACGCCCGCCTGGAAAGGCCCGAGGCAGGCCAAAGCACGAGAGATTTCACCGGGCAACGGCGGGCCTGAGAATTCGCTCCGCAGACATTCATTCGCCTTCGCCGGACTGCTGGTCTGTGCATATGACGGTTGCACGATCACCAGCAAATTGCACAAGGGGAAGTACGTCTATTACCGGTGCTCCTACGGACGCGGCAAGTGCTCACTTCCTTACATGACTGAACAACAAATCTCGGACAAACTTGGGCAAGTGCTGAAGGACATCTACGTTCCGGAGAAGATCATGCCCACATTGTAGATTCGATCTCGTCTGATCAGGATCGAGCCAAGGCCGAGCGCCGCGAGCGCTTAGTCAGCGTGCAACAACGCCTGGCGGCGCTGCGAACCCGGATGGATCAGATGTATGAGGACAAACTGGACGGCAAGATCGAGGAAGATTTCTGGTCGCGCAAGATGGATGAGCGAATGGCGGATTCAGGAGCAAGCCTTGGAGAGTGCAGTGAATGGTCTGAATCAACCCGTCCGAGAGAATCAACCTCTGACCGTGCACCGAACTTTAGAACTCGCGAACAAGGCGCATTTTCTTTACCTTATGCGAAACCATGCGGAACAAGGTCAACTGCTGAAAATGGTACTTTTGAACTGCGCGACCGACGGCGTAACTCTTACGCCCACCTACAGAAAGCCATTTGATCTGATCTTCAAACGGGCAAAAAGTGAAGAATGGTCGGGACGGGCAGATTTGAACTTGAGGCGTTTAGCGGGCGTGAGCGCAGCGGGAGCCCGCTGCCGAAATCCTGAGCGCAGCGAAGGATCTCTGGGGTGAATTGGTCGGGACGGGCAGATTTGAACTGCCGACCCCTCGCACCCCAAGCGAGTGCTCTACCAGGCTGAGCCACGTCCCGACGACACGAATCACGCTGCGCACGTGAAGCGTAGGGTTACGGCTAATTTTACCTCAGACTGCGGGCCGCTGCGCAGTAAAGAGATCGAGCTAAGGCCGGCGCCGGGAACGCCGGCGCGTACTCTTCAGCGCTGCCGGCTTCTCCTCCAGCACTGCGAATTGTAGCTTCTTCTCCACCGGATCAATGCGGTCCAGAAGCACGCGAATTTTCTGTCCCAGGCGGTAGGTCTTGTGGCTGCGCTGTCCAATGATCTCCCGCGTGTTCTCGTGATAGGTGTAACGGTCGCCGGTGAGCGACGCGAGAGGCACCAGGCCCTCGACAAACAGGTCGGTCAGTTCGACGAAGAAGCCAAACTTGGTCACGCTGATGATCAGGCCGTCAAAGTCCTCGCCGACCCGGTCCTGCATGAATTTCACTTTCTTCCATTCCATCAGCTCGCGTTCGGCGTCGTCGGCGCGACGCTCAGCCTGACTCGATTCTTCGGCGATCTCGTGCAGTTCTTCAGGCGAAACGGGCCCGGTCACAGGCTCTGGGCGAGCGGCGTGATCACGATGTTTTGACCATGGCGAGTAAGACTTTGTTCCGACTTCCTTCGCGGACGCTGGGGCCACATCTTCTTCACGCAACACTTCTTTCAGAATGCGATGGACGATCAAGTCCGGATAGCGGCGGATCGGCGAAGTAAAGTGCGTGTAGGTCGGCGCAGCCAGAGCGAAGTGGCCAACGTTCTCTTCTGAGTAGCGCGCTTGTTTGAGGGAACGCAGCATCAGGTAGGAGAGAATTCGCTCCTCGGGCTTGCCGGCGATTTTCTCCGTGAGCTTCTGGTACATGCGCGGCGTGATATGAACGTCCTGGGGAATCTCGATCTCGCAGGCGCGTTTGCCGGTGCCGTAATTCGCGCGGCGGTCCGTCTTGAACTGCATACGCTGGATGGGCAACGCGCCCACGCCCAGCGAGTAACCAAAAGTTGCTGCGATGACCTCGAAGTCGTAAACGCGCTTGGCGTCCGGCTTTTCATGAATACGGTAGAGGGAGGCGATTCGTTTGCCTTCCAGATACCCGGCAACGCACTCGTTGGCTGACAGCATGAATTCTTCAATGAGACGGTGGGCGATGTTGCGCTCCGAACGGGTGATGCTCTTCATCAGTCCGAACTCGTCGAATTCGATGACTGGTTCGGGGAGGTCGAAGTCGATCGAGCCGCGACGCTCGCGTTTGCGGTTCAGGATGAGCGCCAGTTCGCGCATCATCTCGAATGTGTCCACGAGATTGGCGTAGCGTTTGCGGGTTGCGGCGTCGCCTTCGAGGACGGCATTCACGTCGGTGTAAGTCATGCGCTCGGCTGAGCGAATAATTCCTTCGCTCAACTCATAGCCAAGGATTTCGCCGCCGTGATCGATCTCCATGACACACGACATCACCAGCCTGTCCAGGTGCGGCCGCAGGCTGCAGATGTCAGTCGACAGTTCGAGCGGCAACATGGGAACCGCGCGGTCCGGGAAATACACGCTGGTCCCGCGCAGGCGTGCTTCTTGGTCTAGGGCTGAACCCGGCGTGACATAGTGCGCGACATCTGCGATGTGGACTTGAAGTTCAAAGTTGCCGTTCTCCAGGCGATGGACGGTCACTGCGTCATCGAAATCCCGGGCAGTCTCGCCATCGATGGTCACGATGGGCAGGGCGCAGAAGTCCCGCCTTTTGTGTACCTCACGTGCCGCGATCGTAGCTTCGGCATCCTGCGCTTCCGCGAGAACCTCGGGAGGAAAACGATGCGGCAAATGAAACTTGCGGATGATGATTTCAACATCCACGCCGAAATCGTCCTGGTAGCCGAGAATTTCGACGACCCGTCCCTTGGGATTTTGCGTGGCCGTCGGCCAATCGGTGAGTTCGACGTCAACCACAACATTTTCGAGATCGTCCCAGGCCGCGCGGCGAGCGGCTTCTTCGCCAAGAACACGGTGCGGTGTGCCCTTCGGTGTTCCCTGCGTCTTGTGTCGAGAGCCAACCACAGAGGGCACAGAGGAATCGGACGGATATTCCAGCCCCGGCGGGATCACGATTTCCTGCGCAATCTTCTGGTCGATCGGCGTCACGTAATTGCGATGACCGTAATGGAAAATTCCTACAATCGTGGCGTGGGCGCGATCCACGGGGCGAACAATGCGCCCTTCAGCGCGGCCATCCGGGCGAATCGCAGTGATCTCGACCAGCACGCGGTCGCCATGCATGGCTGAGCCAACGGCTGGCGGCGGAATAAAGATGTCACCGGAGAGCCGCGATTTGAGCCGGTCGTCGAGGCTGCTGGCGTCAGGAATCACGAAGCCGAAGCCATCGCGGTGCATGCTCAGCCGGCCGACCACAAGGTTCTTGCCAACGGCGGGTTGTGGAATTGCATAGCGGTCGGAGTCTACCTGCATGAGCTGACCGCCGTGAACGAGTTTTTGTAGCCGTTCGGAAAGTTCACGGCGGGCGTCGCCGTGCAGGCCCAACTCACGGACCAGTTGTTTGAATCCCGCAGTACGTTTGGGCTGCTGCGAAATCTTCTTGAGAATGGCGGAATCAGCGAGCATGGTCAGAGCGCCGCGGCTTCATAGAAGCCCACTCCTACGATACTCGAAACCGGCCAGATATTGGCGGAGCGCGTCAGGCGCTTTTGGATAACGGTAAGTATTTTTCCCGCAAAATACGCCGGTGATGCAACTCATGCCCGGCGATCACGTAGGCGAGAGCGCGAACACTGATTTCGTTCTGATTCGCGACGCCGCGGCGAAGCCAGGCCTCCTGATCTAGGTTACGAAACAAGGAGATACTGGCGTGGCGAACGTGACGAAATTCGTCGAGCAGGTCCGCCAGCCGGCAATGACTGAAGGGGCCAAATCGAACGTAGTCATCCTGCTCATAGCCTTCGATCGCAGTTTTGTCATTGCGAGCAAATCGCAGCGCACGGTAGGACATGATCCGCTCAGTATCGATCAAGTGCCCCACCACTTCCTTGAGGCTCCACTTGTCCGGAGCGTAACGGAACTCCCCTTGCTCCTCGCTGACACCCGACAGAAAATCGAGAGTCTGTGGCAACTGCCGTTCGAGCGTTAGAAGGATGTCATCGCCGGATACGAGCGAGATATACCGGTCGTAGTAGGGTGCGTATTCTCCGGCTTCGGGTCGCGCAACTGAAGCTGCAGTCATGCCAGCAGTATCCCATTCCGCATGCACAGCGGGCAACGCCCGTCTCGGTCGCTTCGTATAAGAACTGCCGATATGCGGGAGGAATTACATCGCTCGTCAGAGCGAGGCCGCTCTCCGCGCGTCTCGCAGAACACCCGAAAAATCGCGAAAAGACACAGAATTTCCACAACACGCGCAGCCCGGGGCGCGGTAGAATACTGTTTGGTCACCGAAATGCGGGCCGGATATTAATCCCCCGAGGAAAGGAATTCTAATTCTATGTGGAAGCCCACGACCCAGACTCCGACTACTCCAACTCAGCCGGAGCGGCCGGCAGCACCTGCGCCGCTCACGTCCTCCGCAGCCGAGCCTGCGGCTCCGCGTCCGGTTGCGGCCACCTCGGCGGACCAGGCTACGATTGGAAAGTCGCTGGTGATTAAAGGCGAGGTGACCGGCTCCGAGTCACTTTACATTGACGGCCGGGTGGAAGGTTCTATCAATTTGGCGGGCAATCGGGTGACGGTCGGCCGCAATGGCGTGGTCTCCGCGAATATCAATGCCCGCGAAATCGTCGTGCTCGGCAAAGTTCGGGGTAACCTGACGGCCAGCGATCGGGTAGACATCCGCAGCGACGGATCGTTGACCGGTGACGTGGTAGCCGCGCGCATCTCCATTGAGGACGGCGCCTTTTTCAAGGGTGGAATCGACATCCGCAAAGCCGGTCAGAAGGCCAACGGCGAAGAAGCGAAACCGTCAACTTCGACTGAAGCTGTGGCCGCCCGCGCATAGTAATTTCCGAAGGCGCCGGGACTCTACGGCTCGGCGCCGCGGCTCAAATCTTCCGCTTGCCGTTCCGCGACCCTTGGATAAATCGTTCCTTTTCGCCGCCGTAAATCGCCCGGCAAATGCGAACGCGTGAGCCATAGTCCCGCCGCAACCGCTCCCGCCCATGTGACAGTGATCAATCCTAGCGCCTGAGCGTCCGCCATTCGGCTGCCATGGAGCATTACGCCGCTCGCAACTCGATAGCTGAGAAATCCAGCGACGGCCGCGGTGATCGCAGCCTTGCCCAATTCCTTCCATGGCAGTTCGTCCGCGCGAACCAGGTTCCGCCGGTGCAGGAGGATCGCCATGGCCAGCGTGTTGGCCACAATTCCCACATCAGACGCAACCGCGAGACCCACCGTGGAGAAAGTGTGAAACAACGCCGAATAGACCGGCAAAGATGCGAGCGTGATGATGCTGCTGGCCACCATCGGCGTGAGTGTGTTGCCGGCCGCATAAAAAGCGCGGGCGTAGAGTGCCTGCGCCGACCAGAATGCCAGCGAGAGCGAGAACCAGAAAAAATAAACCGCTGTCGTTTGCGAATCCGAGAACTGAAAGCGTCCGCGCCGGTACACCAGGTCCATCAGCGGCAAGGCGGCCACGGCCATCCAACTCGTGGCCAGCAGCGAAGCAGCCACGATGCGATAAACCGATCCGTTCACCGTGTCGGCAAATTCCTTCATCTTCTTTTCACCGAACAGGCGGGCGAAGAACGGCAGCGATGCCTGGCCGATGGCCTGCCCCAGCACCGCGATCGGAACCGCAAACAGGCGCTTGGCATAATTCAGCCGCGTGATGTCGCCGACGTTGCCGGAAGCAAAGTAACGCAGGATCCAGTCGTCCGCCGTCACCAGCGAAACTCCCAGCATCAGCGGAATCGAAAGCCGCACCCACTCCTTGAAGGCAGGATTGCGAACGTCGAACGAGATGCTGTATCCCGTGCCAATGCGCGCAGCGCCAATGGCGTTCACCAGAAACGGTCCGGCAACTGCGCCTGCCAACGCGCCGTAGGCCAGCGATGCGATCCCCAGCCGGCCGGAGAGCAAAACTCCGCCAAGAATGATTCCGACGTTATACAGAAGCGGTCCGAACGCGGGAAACAGAAACAGTCTTCGTGAGAGCAACACGGCCGAGACCACTCCGCCGACGTAAAAGAAGATCTGCGCGGGCAGAAGAATGCGCGTGAGGTGAACGCAGAGCTCCAGCTGTGCGGGAGAGAAGCCGCGGAACAGATGACGCTCAATCTCCGGTGTAAAGATTTCCGCCAGGACTGTGCCGATTCCCAGCACCACCGTCATGACCGTGATGATCACGGAAAAAGTTTTCTGTGCATCCTCTTCGCGGTCTTGCGCGAGGAAACGTGTGTAGATCGAAACGAAGGTGATGGAGGCAGTTCCGCCGGCCACGACGTAGTTCAGCCAGTCCGGGATGGTGAAGCCGGCGACGTAGGCGTCAGTGGCTGGGCCCGCGCCGAATGCCCAGGCGATGTAGGCTTCGCGGACGTATCCGATAACGCGCGACAGCATGACCGCCGACATGAGTAGCAGCGACGCTGAAAAGGCGCTGTGCTGGTGCGAAGGCTGCAGAAGCCGCAGAAAGCGTTTCATTGCGCTCAGCGAAGCACACGACCGGATTCTATTGCCTTGGCCATGCTTTTTCAGAGCGTATCAGAGCGAGGCTGGGAGCGGAGTGTCTATCTGGTGTCTGTTGGCTGAAAAGCGTTGCCGACGAATCTAGTCTTCGTGATTGTGCATCTGTCGTTCCACCGACCAGATGTCTTCTGGCTTCTGCTCGAACGGGTAGACGTGCACCATCCAGCCGAAAATCTGCGGCATGAATCTGCCGCCGGCCGCATCGCATTGTTCTTTCGTGCTGATTGCGCCGTGCAGGCCGAACTGGCCATTCTGGCCCATCGCGACCTGACGCACGCCTTCGGGCGGTACGCAGAGATTGACGTGCGCGTGCCACTGCGCAATGCTGAGCGGAATGCGCGAATCGAGTTCTTCTTCGCTGAAGTACTTGGGAGCGGTGTACATGACTCCGAGAAGCTTGTATCCGTCGCCCTGTTTTTCGTAAAGCAACGACGTGGGATGATCGGGATTGAAGTGCTGTCGCGCCTCGAAGGCATACCAGTAGTTGGTGAAGTGATACTGCTTCTGCGGCCGGTTCGGCATGAAGATCTTGTAGCCGTCAGCCAGAGCGACTTTGTAGTCGGTGTACTTTGTTGCGACGCGGCGCGCGGCATCGACCACTTGCTGGGCCTTCTCGGCATCACCCGGCTTCAGGCCCCGCATGGACGTCATCTTCATGTGCGGACCCATGTCCATGTGGTGGCCCTCCATCGCATTCATCGCATGAGCGCTGCCTTCGTTATCCATACCCGGCATGTCAGGCATATCCGAGGCGCTCTTCTGAGACATATCGTGGCCCGGCATGTCCATTTGTGGTTGCTGCTCTTGCGCCCACAGCGAAGCGCACAAAATCGACGTCAATGCGATCGAAGTTAGAAGTCCCTTGTTCATGCCATCCTCTCCTTACTATTAACCCTGAACGAGGTCGATTGTTTCTGCAACTGGAAGGTGGTTACAAAAGGTTACGAGCGTAACGCTGCCGAAGCGGCTGGGGCCTTCTCGTCCGCCAGCCCGATGGCAGCCAGAGCTTTGCCGGCCGCGTCGCTTCCGGAGCGGACGCAATCCGGCACTCCGATGCCGCGATATCCGTTGCCGGCGAGCGCCAGGCCGGGAAGCTGGGACAGCAGATTCTCGATCCGTTGCAGCCGCTCCAGATGTCCGACTCCGTACTGGGCCATGGCACCCTTCCAGCGGTAAATCCGCGCAAAAAGCGGATCGGCTGTGAGTCCGATTATTTGGCGGAGTTCTTCCCGGACTGTGCGCAAGATTTCTTCGTCCCCAAACTGCAGTACGCGTTCGTTTCCTGCCCCGGCGATAAAGCAACGGAGCAGCGCACGGTCTTCCGGAGCTCTGTGGGGAAACTTGTTGTGTACGAACGTCGCAGCCAACATGCGTTTGCCTTCGCTTCGCGGCACCAGAAATCCGAAGCCCGGCGGAAGCGAGTCACGCACGCTCCGGTTGTAACCTAAGTTGACCGTGATGGAAGAGGTGTACTGGATTCCGTCGAGTTCGCTGGTGAGCGAGGAACTGGGCCCACGCAGCAACTCCGCTGCGGCTAGCGCCGGTGTCGCCACAATCACTGCGTCGAATTGGTCGGAGGCGTAGCCCGCGGAGACTATCCATCCACCGTCTTGCCGCTGAATCCCCTGTACAGAAACACCAACCTTCAGCGCAGATGACGGAAGCCGCGCTGTCAGCGCCTCCACCATCTGCTGCATTCCGTCTTTCAACGAAGTGAACAGCGGTCTCGCCGGCGCATTGGGTGCCTGTGCCATTTTTCGGCGGGCGGCGAGCATGGCGCGTCCCAAACTTCCATGTTTCGCTTCCATCTCAGCGAAGCGCGGCAGAACCGCGCGCACGCTGAGCTGGCTGGCTTCGCCGCCATAGACGCCCGACAGCAAGGGACCGGCCAGGCGATCCACCATTTCTGCACCGTAGTGGCGCTCGACCATCGCGGCCACGCTTTCATCACCATCGGCTTTGTGCGGAGGGTAAAACCACTCGCCCGCCATCCGCAGCTTGGTTCGGATCGAAAACAGTGGGGACAGGACCGTCGGCATGATCCGCGTCGGCACCATGAACATCAGGCCATCCGGAATCACGACCAGCTTGCCTCTCACCAGGATGTAGGTCTTGCGATCGGGATCGTTGGAACCGATGAGTTGATCGCCCAGGCCGATTTCGCGGCACAGGTCCGCCGCCCACGGCTTCTCGGTGAGAAAGGAGTCTGGACCAGCCTCGACCAGACAGCCATCCACGCGGTCGGTGACCAGCACTCCGCCCAGACGCGAACTTGCCTCGAACAGGATGTACTCGAGCGGAGCGCCGCTGCGACGCTGCTTTTCCAGCGTGAAGGCGGCCGACAATCCCGAAATGCCGCCCCCGATGATGGCTACGCGCTTCATATCAGCGTGTTGCTTTGCTGCTGCTCAAGACTTCCCCATTCTTGCTCAACCGTGATCTCGCGATGTCCGCCAGGGCCCTCACCAATAACGGCGATTCATTCAACGACTCCGCCCTCCACAAACGCACACTCGCTTTGTCTGCAAACTGCTTGAAAGCGATGTCAATATCGTAGAGCACTTCCACGTGATCGCACAGAAATCCGATGGGTTGGAGGAAGACACCAGGGTGACTTCTTTCTTTCAGCGCGAGAATTGTGTCTTCCACCGTAGGACCGAGCCATGCTCCGCCGGACATTCCCTGACTCTGGAAAGCAAACCTCCAATCAGCCGCCGCGAACCCGGCTTCGCGGGCCACGAGTGCCGCCGTTTCTTTGGCCTGCGCTTCGTACGGATCGCCTTCCATGATGGTGCGTTGAGGAACGCTATGAGCGGTAAAAATGATGGGAACTTTCGAGCCCATCCCGCGGCAAGCGCGCTCCCATCCGCTATTCAACTTTTCTGCGAAGGCTTTGATCAGCAGCGGGTGATTATGCCATGACTCGACGAAATCGGTGCCGAACGGCAGCGCGCCGTCACGAGTGAGCGCCGAGCGATACAGGCCAACGCTAGTGCGTGAGTTCTGGGGCGCAAGACAAATAACCACGGCGTGAGCCACGCCGTCGGCGGACATGGCGGCAACTGCATCGGCGATGAACGGCCTCCAATTTCGCATGCCGACGTACACCGGCAATTGCAGTTCCCGCGCCAGCAGTTCGCCTTGCTTTAGGGTTAATTCGGTGAGCGGGGAGCGGCCAATCAGCCCGTAGCGCTGCTTTACTTCCTCTACGACGGGCGGCGGAAGCGGACGGCCGCCGGTGACCTGGAGAAGAAATTCAGGAACATCATCCACCGAGTCTGGACTGCCATGGGCCAGCAGCAGCACCGCGGTTTTTCCAGGTTTGGCAAGAGTGCTCATACCAAGCAATTCCTCACCCACGAACCACGGCGCGGGAACGACTAATGCGCCTGTAGTTCCTGCACGAACTTTGCCAGTGCTTTCACGTTTTCAACCGGAGTCTCCGGAAGGATGCCGTGGCCGAGATTGAAAATGTGTCCGGGACGGCCACCGGCGCGGCGCAGCACCTCTCCTGCTCGTTCCTTTACTTCCTTCCAGTTTGCAAAAAGCACAACCGGATCGAGATTGCCCTGCACTGCTCCTTTATTGCCCAGGCTGCGCCAACCATCATCGAGCGGGATGCGCCAGTCCAGGCCGATCACCTCCGCACCCGTCTCCTGCATGGATGGCAAAAGCGTGGAACTGTCAGTGCCGAAGTAAATCAGCGGCACGCCCGTCTTCTGCAGCGTCCGCACCAGTTCGGTGCTTCGTGGCAGCACGTAGCGCCGGTAGTCCTCGACGCTCAGACATCCCACCCAGCTATCGAACACCTGGATCGCGTCAGCCCCCGCTTTTACTTGCTCGGCAGCGTAATGGGAAGTGACAGCAACCAGTTTGCGCATCAGTTCGTCCCATGTCTCCGGCGCTGAGTACATCATCTTCTTCGTATGAATGTAATTCCGTGAGCCGCCGCCTTCGATCATGTAACTGGCCAGGGTGAAGGGCGCGCCGCAAAAGCCGATCACCGGCAGGCGCGCGCCAAAGTGCTTGCAGACCAGGCCTACCGCCTCGGCAACATATCCCAGCTCGCCGGCGCGGTCGGTGCGCAGATGAGTGACGTCTGCCGCCGCACGCACTGGTTTCTCAATGACCGGCCCCTCACCAGCGGCAAAGTGAAAAGGCAGTCCCATGACTTCGAGCGGGAGTAGCAGATCGGCGAAGATGATGGCAGCGTCCACTCCGAGGATCTCCGCAGCCGTTACGGTGACTTCCGCCGCCAGTTTTGGTTTCTTGCAGATTTCAATGAGAGAGTGGTCTTTGCGAACGGCGCGGTACTCGGCCATGTAGCGGCCCGCCTGACGCATGAACCAGACCGGCGTGCGGTCCACAGGCTGGGCTTTGCACGCCTTCACGAAGCGGGATTCCGGGGCAGACATGAATCTCTAAATGTAGCATTTTCGTTTGGCGGTCTGCGGGAACGGCAGGACCGGTAGTGGGACGGTTTGCCATGGATGACAATCAGACTTGGAGACCTGCACTTGTGAGTAAGCGCGCACCAAGAGAGGCAACCCCACCTCGCCCCCGATTCGGCCTATCATCAGACTAATAGGCAGTCGCTGGCCGGGAGGTAACTGATGGCAACGAGCCAGGTCGTGGTTTATTTCGAGAAGCAGGAAGATGCCGTGCTTTTTACCTTGGCGGCCAGCTCGGCGATGTCTGCCGACGGAACGCTTCGCGCCAACGAAGCTGGAGCCCGGATCGCAAAAGAAATTTGCAAGGCGAGCCGCATCACGGCCGAAGGCGTGCTGAACGGTGCAGCCACTTAATAGAGGAGCTGACGCCTTGTCAGCCGGCGGGGCAAAGCTTCGTATTTCCCAGCCTTTTTTCGATCCACCCACGTTAATCCGACCATGGTGCTGGTTTGCGGTCCCAGCGATGTTCTCGCAGTTTTCGAATGAGCCCGGGATCCAGCGGCCCGGCGTCGCTCACCGCGAGATTTTCCCGTACATGCTCCGGTTTTCTCATCCCTACGATCGTTGTGCTGACGGCCGGCTCCGCGAGTATGAACCGTAACGCCATCACTGGCAGGGTCATATTTCTTGGCACGAGCGGCTTCAGCTTTTCTACTCGATCAACCGTCTTCTTCAAATTCTCCGGACCAAAGTAGAGCGAGCGCCAGTCGTCTTTCGGAAACTTGGTGTCGGCGGTCAGCTTGCCGCCCAGGCTGCCTTCGTCGAGCGGAACGCGAGCGATCACGCCAATGTTCAACTCGCGACAAAGCGGAAACAGCTTGTCTTCCGGCGCCTGATCAAAAATGTTGTAGATGACCTGCACCACATCCACCAGGCCGGTGCGAATCGCTTTGAGGCCACTCTCCGGTTCCCAGCGATTCAAACTTAAGCCGAAGAAACGAATCAAGCCGTCGTGCTTGAGTTTTTCCACGGTCTTGCCGAACTCCGGCTTATCCGTCCAGCTATCGTCCCATACGTGGAATTGCAGCACGTCAATCGAATCCGTGCCCAGCTTCTCCCGGATCAGCTCCGCGTGCTTGAAGACGTGTTTCTCCGGAAAAACTTCGGCGTATTTGTCCTTCGGCGACGCTGGCCACTTGTCGTTGAGTGGCGGAATCTTGGAGGCGGCGTACAAGCGCTTGCCGCGGTTGCGCGAGATGATCTGGCCGAGCAGTCCATCGCTCTTGCCATTGCCGTATGCCCACGCAGTATCGAAAAAATTGCAACCGAGATCGACCGCAAGCTGCAGCGCGGCGAGCGACTGCTGATCGTCCGAGCCAGTCCAGTCGCTCATGCCCCACAACCCTTGCGCCATTTCGCTGACCTCACAATTCGTACGGCCGAGCTTGCGATATTTCATAGAATTGTCATCCTCAGCAAGCGTTCTTTGGGCAGCGCCGTTTGACATCATTGCCGCCGGATTCTTAACATAGAAGGTACCGCAAAATTCTCAAGGATGGCTCGTTTCACGATGTATGAGTCGTGCAAGTCACCTCCTGTAACAATCTTATGATTACAGTCAAAGAGCTCACTAAGAGGTATGCGCGCACGGTTGCCGTCGATCATATCTCCTTTGCCGTGCAAAAGGGCCAGATCGTGGGATTCCTGGGGCCGAATGGCGCCGGAAAAACGACGACCATGCGCATGCTGACCTGCTTTCTGCCGCCGACTGCCGGCGCCGCAACGGTCGCAGGATTTGACGTGCTGGAGCAGCCTCTGGAAGTCAAGAAGCGCATCGGGTACCTGCCCGAGTCGCCGCCGCTTTACCCCGAGATGGAGACCGCAGAATATCTGGCCTTCGTTGGCAGGCTGAAGGGGATCTCGGGCTCCGACCTCAACAAGCGCGTCGACTTGGTGTGCGAGCGCTGTGCAATCGCCGATGTGAAGACCAAACTTCTTGGCCGGCTGTCGAAAGGATATCGCCAGCGTGTGGGTTTGGCGCAGGCAATCATTCACAATCCGGATGTGTTGATTCTAGACGAACCGACCGCCGGCCTGGATCCCAAGCAGATCAACGAAACCCGCGAACTGATCCGGGGACTGGCCGGGGACCATACCATCATCCTCAGCACCCACATCTTGCCGGAGGTCGAGCAGACTTGCGAGCAAGTCATCATTATTAACAAGGGCAAACTGGTTGCGACGGATTCCGTCCACAACCTGCAAAACCGCGCGCGCGGTGCCGAAACGATCCTGGTGGAACTGGCCGGCCGCAACGGCGATTTGGACCGCTCGGTGGCGCAGAGCCGACTGGAGCGGATTTCTGGCGTGAGTCGCGTACAGTTCAAGAGCGCCCACGGCAACCGAAATGTTTTTGAGGTGGAGAGCCAGAAGGGATTCGTGCGCGGCGATCTGGCCCGTGCCGTCGTCGAATCCGGATGGGACCTGAACGAGCTTCGGCCTGCCGCCATGAGCTTGGAAGAAGTCTTCCTGCAACTGACCGGTACGGACGCAGGCGACGCCGTGGAAAAGGGAGAGAAGTAATGCGCAACATCTGGATCATCTGTCGCAAAGAACTGCGCAGCTATTTTGTTTCGCCCATCGCCTATCTGCTGCTCACGATGTTCGCCGTTGTGTTCGGTTTCTTTTTCTGGAACGCGCTCGGCATCTTCATTCTGATGGGCATGGAGATGCAAATGCGCGGCCAGATGTATCCCATGAACCTTAACGAAGAAGTGATCCGGCCATTGCTCTCGAACGCCAGCGTGATCGGCCTATTCTTCATCCCAATGATCACCATGCGGCTCTTCGCAGAAGAAAAGCGCTCCGGGACGATTGAGTTGCTGGCGACGTCTCCTATACGCGATCTGGAAATCATTATCGGAAAGTGGCTGGCGGCGGTGATGCTTTCCGCCTGCATGTTGCTGTTCACCGCTGTGAACTTTGCCTTCCTTTTCAAGTACGGCAATCCTGACTGGAAGCCGCTGGCCATCGGTTATTTGGGATTGTTGTTGCAAGCTGGCGGATTGCTCGCGATCGGAACATTTATCTCAACCTTGACCAAGAACCAGATCATCGCAGGCGCGGCCACGTTTGGAGTCTGTCTGCTGCTGTGGGTGCTGGAGTGGGTCGGCAGTTACGAAACTGCGACCTGGGCCAAGGTTCTCGCCTACATGTCGGTCGTCACCCACTTCGAAACCTTTGCCAAGGGCGTGCTCGACATCAAAGACGCCGTTTTTTATCTGAGCGTGATTTTCCTGGGACTGTTTTTCACCGCGCGTTCCATGGAATCTCTGCGCTGGAGGTCGTAAGTGAACACGGAATTACTGCGAGCGAGACAGACGAAGTATGTGGCTTACGTCGTCGTCTACATCCTTGTAGTGCTGACTGCGGTGGTGATCGCAAACTTTCTTGCCGACCGCTACAACAAGTCGTACGACGCGACTTCCAACAAGCGCTACAGCCTGTCTGACCAGACCGCCAAGGTTGTGAAAGGCCTGAAGCAGGACGCGACCATTATTTATTTCAATCCGAGCACGCGCTTCCGGCAAGGCAAAGATCTGTTGGATGAATACGCGGCTCTTTCACCCAAGGTGCACGTTCGATATATCGATCCGGACAAAGATCCTCAGCTAGCGCGGCAGATAGGAGTGAGGAGCTTCGAAAATGCGGCAGTGATCCAGATTGGCGATCGCAAAGAAGAAGCCAAGAGCATGGACGAAGAAGGCATTACCGGCGCCATCATCCGTGACCTGAAGAGTCAGACCCGCACCGTCTGCTTCGTTGCCGGCAGCGGTGAGCACCAGATTGATGACTCGGAACGAAACGGTTACTCCCGCCTCAAAGATTTGTTAAGCAAAGAGGATTACGAGGCGAAATCGATCGACTTGTTGCAGAAAGCCGAGGTGCCGGGAGACTGCACTGTGCTTGTGGCCGGCGGTCCGACTCGCGACTATCTGCAGCCCGAAGTCGATGCCATCAAGAAATACGTTGAAGATGGCGGACGCGCGCTGTTTATGCTGGATCCACCGCTGAAGATCGGACGCTCCGAAATCGCCGACAATGACGCGATTGTCACTCTGCTGCAAAGCTGGGGCGTCACTCTGGATAAAGACTTGATTCTCGATTTGAACCCGTTGGGCCAGTTGGTTGGAGTTGGACCGCAGGTCGCCCTGGTTACCAGCTATGACACGCACGCGATCGTGAATGGAATGAAAGGTACAGCGACTGGATTTCCGCTTTCGCGCTCCATCGAAGTCAAGAATGGTGACAAGACCTCGGTGGAAAAACTATTTGATTCTTCCTCGACCAGCCTGGCGACCAAGAACCTGAGTTCTCCGGCCGTCGATCCCAACGACCCCAAGAACACCAAGGGACCGCTGACGATCGCCGCCGCCGGGACTTACAGCGCTGGCAAGCCGGACTCGCAGGGACGATTTGTGGTCGTGGGCAGTTCGGCGTGGGCAGCCAATTCGTTCATCAGCTTCAACGGCAACAGTGACCTGGCTTTGAACACCATCGACTGGCTGAGTTCCGCCGAAAACCTCATCTCGATTCGTCCCAAGGAGCCCGAAGATCGCCACATCACCATGACCCACGCGCAGATGAACATGGTTCGTATCACCAGCCAGTTCCTTCTGCCGTTGCTGGTGATCGTCGCCGGCGTCTCGGTGTGGTGGAAGAGAAGATAAACCGTGTGGCGCGGGCGCCCTCGCCCGCGAATTAAAAAAGAAAATGAAACTCCGCGGACTCATCATCGCCATCGTTGTTCTCGCCGGCCTGACCGGTACACTCTACTGGTCGAATCACCACAAGCCGGCTGAGACGACCGAAGCTTCCAGCGACGCTGCGCCCAAGATACTGTCGCTCAAACAGGAAGAGATTTCGAAGGTCGATCTTAAGAAAAAAGGCGCAGACGAACTGAGCCTGGTGAAGAACAGTTCAGGCAAGTGGCAGATCACGGCTCCACAGCCGTTCGGGGCGGAGCAAAGCGCAGTTTTCAGCCTGCTGGGTACGCTTTCGTCACTCAACTCGGAACGGCTTGTGGAAGAAAAGGCCAGCGACCTCAAGCCATACGGATTGGCCGAGCCTTCTCTGGAAGCCGACGTCACCGAAAAAGATAACAGGACACAGAAGCTGTTGCTCGGCGACACCGCGCCAAATGGCCACGCGGTTTATGCCAAGCTTGAGAACGATCCGCGCATCTTTACCATTGCCAGCTACGAGAAAATGAATCTCGACAAGACTTCCAACGATCTTCGTGACAAGCGGCTGCTGCCCGTCGAGTCCGATAAAATCAGCCGCATCGAGCTCGTCGCCAAAAAGCAGGACATCGAGTTCGGCCGCAACAAGGACGAATGGCAGATTGTGAAACCCAAGCCGATGCGGGCAGACAGCATGCAGGTGGAACAGCTCATCGGCACGTTGACGAATGCCAGGATGGACCTTAGCAGCTCCGACAACGCGAAGAAAATCGTGGCTTCATTTGCGTCAGCCGTGCCGGTCGCAACTGTCACAATCACCGCTGAATCCGGCACGCAGCAGCTTGAAGTGCGCAAGAACAAAGACGACTATTACGCCAAGTCCAGCACCGTCAGCGACGTCTATAAAGTTGCCGGCACTATCGGCCAGGGCCTGTACAAAGGCCTGGATGATTTTCGCAACAAGAAGCTCTTCGACTTCGGGTTCAACGATCCCAACAAGATTGAGGTTCACGACGGTGCGAAGGCATATTTCTTGACGAGAAGCGGCAGCGATTGGTGGAACGCAAACGGCAAGAAGATGGATGTTGGCAGCGTTCAATCGCTTCTGGACAAAATCCGCGACCTTTCGGCCAGTAGATTTCCCCACTCCGGGTTCAGCGCGGCGGCTTTGACTGTACGCGTGACTTCAAACGACGGAAAAAAGATCGAGGAAGTTCTGGTTTCCAAGAATGGCGACAGCTACGTCGCCGAACGCGAAAATGAGCCGGCGCTCTACGCGTTGGACGCCAATAGCGTGACCGATTTGCAGAAGGCTGCCGCGGACCTGAAGACAGAGACCACGCCAAGCAGCACCAAACCGGGCAAATAGCTGGATCTCGCTGGCAAACCCTACTCCGCCCCAGCTTTCTTGGAGCTCGACTTCTCCGCTTCTAACGACTCGAGATACTTCTGCAACTGCTCCCGGTCTTCGGGCAACATTCTGTCGAACGAAATGCCGTTGCCCACTTGGGGATCGCAGGTGACAACCCTGGATTGCACCAGCAACGTATCTTCCTCTAGCGTGAGTTTGAGGTCCAGAGTCGTCCCGACGGGAAATGGAAAGATGCTTTCGATGTAGCAGCCGCCCGGACTTATGTCGGAGGTCGCTCCGCGGATCACGCTCTCGCTGCCTTCCTGATGGATTTCCACTTGGACGCTCGTTTTCACCCGCCGATATTGGCGCCGCTCGCCGTGTCCTTGCCCAGATGAAGACGAGATGGGTTCGGTGTCACTCATGGTTGCAACCTCGTTGAGGTGTCAGCCTCGCCAACGAGACCATGGTATTGCCAGCCGTTCGGGCAATCAAGAAAAGACATATCTGAAGAGACACGAGGCAACACGCTCTTCGCTTGTCGATTCGCATTGTGTCGACGTTGCAGATCTGGCACGCCGGTAGATCTCTGTGGCGTCCTCCCCGGCCAATTGCGAGTTCGTGCGAACCGGTGTGGCTGGATGCTGGGGGAAAGTGCAGCAACGCGGTGTGGCTGGAGCGTACGAGCCATCATCGCGTGTTAAACTATAATCCCGCATGTCGGAGAGGTGGCCGAGAGGCTGAAGGCGGCGGTTTGCTAAACCTTCCACGATCTTACCGCTTCAATCTTCCTAACAACTTACATCTGGGGGCAAGCCATCTCAAACGGGGGGACTTTGTCTCATTCGGGTGTATTTGCTCCCCGCTTGCTCCCCAGATTTGTGTTCCCGCGCGGGCAAGTTTACCGTGTTACATACCCTCGATGCGGCCGACGGGGCGAATCCCTTTTCGACGCACTTTCGCAAATCCCTGCCACAGGGCAAGCCTGGGAACCCTCGATACAGGTTTTGGCCCGTATAACGGTTTAGCAATTAGAGACCGCCCCGCCCTGTTGCGCGGAATCAGCCGTTTAAGCTCAGCATAACTCATCTTACTTCGGGTGAAATGATCCCGTTTGGGAACGAGAATGCACCCGAATATGCACCGTTCAGAGCAACGGTCAGTACAACGGTCACGGGCCACGAAAAGTGAACGCCCAAAGAGCGGGAAAGCAAGAACAGAACGTGCACCTGAGAGTGCACCCGCTCAAACGGCGGACGATGTCGCTGCGCCTCGCCTCCTCCGTAAATGTGGCTTGGGTGACGTTCGACAATTCAGATCGGACTTACGCACCTTGGCTAGGCAGTTTGCGCGAACTCATTCGGAAAAGTGGACGCGCAATCCACGAAGAGCGAGGGAGTTGGCTGTGCGGCACTTTCGCAAATATCTGCCACAGGGTAGGCCTGGCCGCCCACGCTCCTTAGATGTGACTCGCGCAGTGCTCATGCGACACCAAGGAAGGCGATGGACGGAAATATATGCTGTCCTTTTTCCAGACCGCGACGCGGACCGTCGCAGAGCGAAACAATCTCGATTAAGAGCTGCGGTCAGGTTTCGGACAAGGTACAGAAGCCAAAACGCGCCCCGCGAGTACTGAACGTCGAAGAGTGTGTTGTCCCCGCGTTACTGGGCCGCGACCGTCCAGCTGGTTCCATCACAGTAGACGAGCACATGATCGCTGCCACCCCCACTCGTAATGGTGTGACCCCAGGTATTGTAATTCGCATCTTTTATTGCCGCCATCTGCCCCTCGAGTGTGGAACTGCAAGTCCCTAGCGCAGAGTAGGTGGTTGCGCCACTGCTATTGACCTGTATCATCTGCTGGGCGTACAGGGACCCGCTTAGCAGGAGGCTGTTATAACCCGGTGCGCCCAGGCCTTCATTCATGCCGCTAAACGTGGGAGTGCCGCTGAGCACATTAATGCTTGAGCTGTTGAAAATGCCTAGGTCGGTGTCGAAGAATACGTTTCCGCTGCTCTTGCCGAGCGTGAGCGAGTAGGTGAAACCCCCTGTGTGCTCGATTCCATCGAAGTAGCTGGCGTCGGCATCCACGTCGCCCGATGCATTCTGCGTATTCATCGCCACCGCCGCGCTGTTGCGAGGCTAGTCGGTGGTTCGCCGACTGTCAATTGATTACCTGTATACGTTGCTACGGGTTCTGCTGGCGCGGCAACGCTGAGGCGGGGCCCCAGTCAGACGTGTTCTCAGACAATGTTTCCGTGCTAAACTTCTTAAAGGGTGCGGCGGTAACGACCCTATGCACAATCCAGCCCCTCATGCCATGAAGTCAGCCTGCGCGATCTTCCTGAAGCTCTTGCTGTCGCTGGTGGTGCTGCCCGTTCTATCTGCAGCACAGACATTCACAGTGCTGCACACCTTTCAGGGAGCGGACGGCGGTGGCCCCGAGGGATCGCTAACCCTGGACACTGTGGGGAATATTTACGGCACGACGGTATTCGGAGGCACGGGCACCAACTGCCCCTATTTTGGCACCGCTGGTTGTGGCACGGTGTTCATGCTGAACGAGGCGGGCAAGGAAGTTGCTTTGTACAGCTTCGATGGGCCCAATGGGGCTGGTCCCTCGGCGGGAGTGCTACGCGACCCAATGGGCAACCTGTTCGGCACCACCCAAGAAGGAGGCGTTCTCCTCCCGTGCGGAGGCGCACACGGTACTGGATGCGGAGTGGCGTTTCGCCTCGATAAGAAGGGTAAAGAAGTCCGGTACAAGTTCCGAAATAATCCTGATGGTTCCAGTGGCTCCAACCCCATATCGCTGTTGGTCGAAGACGCAGCGGGTAATCTTTATGGCACGACCAAAGGTGGGGGCGCCGACGGCGCGGGCACAGTTTTCAAGATAGACGCCACAGGTAAGGAGAGCGCCTTGTACAGCTTTACCGGTGGCGTCGATGGGTGCGATCCCTCGGCTGGCGTTATTCTGGATTCGAGCGGGAATCTCTATGGAGTGACCGTCCAAGGGGGTTCCGGTTTTTGCAACAGCGGGTATGGCGTGGTGTTCAAGCTGGATCCGAGCGGGAGCCTAGCCGTCTTGCACACCTTCGGGGTTGGGGACGGGGCATATCCTCACTCCGCCCTGCTATTCGACTCCCAGGGCAACCTTTACGGCGCAACTACAGGAGGAGGCAGCGGTGCCGCGTGCGCAAGCTTTGATGGCTGCGGCACGGTTTTTGAGCTGCTGGGGAACGGGTCTTGGATGGAAAAGGTGCTTTATAGCTTTTGTGCCCTGCCGAACTGTGTGGACGGACTGGAGCCGTCAGGCCCGCTGGCACGCGACGCCTCGGGGAACCTCTACGGCACTACCATCTTCGGGGGCGCTTCTCAAAGTTGTAACGGCAATAATTGTGGAACCGTGTTTAAACTTGACCCTGCCGGTAATGAGACAGTACTTCACAGCTTCACCGGCGGCTCGGATGGGGAGACCCCCAGCGGGATCGTTATCGACAGCGCCGCCAACCTTTACGGGAGTACGCAGGATGGTGGCGCGACATGCTTCACGTCGCTTACCTGTGGAGTGGTGTTCAAGATCACGCCGTAGTTGGTTCTGATCCGCCCTTCGCGATTGTTCGCCGAATCTACAGAAACCAAAGGAGCGCTAGCTAATCCTCCTCGACCAGCAGCGCACCGGAGCGAAACCATCCGGCACACCCTAAACTTGGCTAAAATCAAGAGGAATGATAATCAAGTCCACACCTTGTTCCCTAACGTGCGCGATTTTGTAATGTGGCATAAATCGTTCAGCCCCATTTTTGGAATCTCACTGTTTTCGGGTTTGATGCAATGCAAAAATCGGTAGTGTCTGAAATCTGCGTTGGTGGAAATCTTGGGGTGGTTGCTTTCCGCGCCTAGGCGGGTGGCCCACCTTTCCATTGGTCCATCGCCTGTACCACCTCACCTGAGGGGTGCCCCATCCTAGCGTGTTCTTTGCGCCAGGGTGGGAGGCAAGTCCGTAGACAGCAGATCGACTGGAGTATGAGTCGGACCCCAAGATGTCTGGCGGAGAGGGAGGGATTCGATTACGACCTTTACCCGCAAGTCACGATGAAACCTACAGATAGCGATAATTGCCTGTGTTTATGCGTTTGTCAAGCACATTCCGGTCTGCCGGTCCAGTTTCCACAGTTTCTCCAATTCGCCAGAATTCCGTGAAAAACGGTATCAGCGGTATCATCAAAATCCGCCGTGCGTCGCCGGTACAGGACCTTCGTCCGCGAATCTGGCAGCCATTCGGCGATCCCCGCAACCTGCGGCGCAAAATATTCAAGGAGAAGGATTGACTCTGATCTTGATGCAGACGCTTTGTACTTCTCCTGGTGCGCGCATTTTAATACGCGACTACGATAAATTGCTCGACGGTTACTGCCGTACTCCCCCCACAACTTGCTGTCGTACATTCTCCCCAGAGCGTAAGCGTCGTGGTTGATCCCGTAGTCGCGGCGGGGTTAATTCCCTGAAATGCGCTGCTGGCGACGCCTGCAGGTGAAGTCCCCCCCTCAATCCACGACGGGCCTGCACAATTTTCAGCATTTGTTCCAGTAACAATACACGCCATAGATAACATAGAGATTGCCGGTGCGACTGAGCCCGTTGTAGTCGGACCAAAGATGACATTCGAACTGGAGCTGCTACCCAAAGTAAGTTCATAGCTTACAGAATAAGTCCCCTGGCCCGTAGTTTCTCTGACGATAATGGAGGGGGTAATCATGTGCCCTGTAGCCACAAGCGCAGAGGGAATACTACAGGTGATCAACGATTGCAGGGAACTGGTCGCGGTAAGAGTCACGGCAGATTGTGCTCCGTTCGCGCAAAGAAGCTGGGACGTATTATTGCTGTTTATGGTGAATGTCGTGTCGGTAGAGGAGAGCGCAGGTGCATTGTCGGTGATGGATGATGAACCTTGGGTGACGTTGCTGGAGGAAACAATGTACTTGGGAACCACGTTGGTGCTTGGCAACGACGCTGCTGGAACCGCAAGAATAATGGAGTCAACAGAATTGACATTGGCGTGAAGATTGTTGGCGGAACTGGAATTGTCGTAATCAATCACACCAGCCGCTGTTGCCGTATTGTTTGCCTTTGCTGGAACCTTGAAGCCTGTAGTCGCGGTGATAGCCGAAAAATCGACGAGGCCGTTAGCACCCGATTTGAGAGTGTGCGCCGTAAGATCTAACGTGAAATCACCGTTACCTGTTGATGGAGTTGCCGACGATCCGCCGCCTTGCACGATTGCATTGGCCGCGAGTAGGGCAGAGGAAGCTATTGTGCCGGTTGCGGTAAACCCAAGAACCCCGCCAGCAGTACCGCTTGCTAAGCTCGTGCCGCCCAGCGCCACAGGAAGTGCTGTCCCGATCGTTCCCAATTCCCAATTTGCCCCGTCGTAGCAAAGTAGCGATTCTTTGTTGGCTTGAATAACGTTAGCAGCCAGCGTTGTTGATGACTGTCCAATCGCTACACTTTTTGCTCCGAGGGAGTTTACGTTGACAGTTAAGCCGGTTCCTGTGTTCGCCGTAGTCGTGGTGTAAATAACGCAACTTCCTGTGACTACCGTAAAAGTTGGAGTTGTGTTGCACGACTGAGCAGTCCCCGATCCCGTCGTGTCCGGGCAGGTATTGTAGGTCGAGCTAATAAACGGCTCTGTGGTTGAAACCATCGTTCCATTGTCTAGTACCACGGAGGCCAAAGGCGGGCCAGAGCTGCCAGCTTTAATCAAGGCGTTCGCGGTTAACGCTGCCGTAGTGGCGTAGTTGGTGCTGGTCGAGCCATAGGCAATGCCATATTGCGTTGGTGCGCTCAAGGTGTTGCCGTTTAAGCTGCTGGCATTTAAGTTGGGCACGTTCGTAGTCGAGGTTACTTGCAACGGCGCCGTTCCGGTCGCCACCGTGGATACTAGCGCTGGGGCAGAAATGTTGTTACTGGAAACAACCGGGTTCGTGGTCGTTCCCGCAACGGCAGGGGCGGTGAATGTCGCTGTCCCGCTGGTGCTGCCTGCAAGGCTGAGAGTTCCCGTACTCGTTCCTGCTACGCCGATAGTCAGCGTATCGGTCCCAGAGTTGTAGTTGAGCCCAACCGCATCGAGAAGGTTGTAACTTCCGTTGCTACCGCTGTTCGGATCAAAGAACGCAAGGTCGCCCGGCTTGGGAAGAGATAGGCTGTCCGTGTAGATGTTATTAAAGCCATGAAAAACGCTTCCAGTAACATTAGTATACGTTTCCGAAATTTGAACGGTAACCGTTGCCTGGTCTATGGTATTACCGATTAGGTTGACACCGGTTATGTCAAGTTGGGCTACATAGCAGGGCGGCATCACACCTGTGCAACTGGAACTGTTCGTGAACAGGAAGCCGTAGTTGATGACACCAGGTGTGCCCCCAGGTGCAGTCGTTCCACCACAGGTGTTTCCGGTCCAATCGACATTCGTCATCGTCACCGTGAAGCCCGAAGTCGTCCCATATACGCCTGAGGCAACGTTTTCCCACATGCAATAGTTCATGTGCCCGTGTGGGTTCTTCGCAGTGTTCCCTACGGTCGAGTCGTTCCAAACCGTGTTGTTTGCAATCACCGAATTAGACACTAGCTGTATCTGAGGGCTCGTTACTTGTAGAGCTTGGATAATGCCGCCGCATCCCAGGCAGGCTTGTCCAGCATTCCCAACGTAGTTACCTGTCGCGCTACAGTTGTACTGGCAAAGCGTAATGCCTTCCGACCCAGTGTTATAAACATAGTTGTTGTATACGTGGATGTCCCAAGGGTAATCCGTCACTTGAATTCCTTCGGAGCAACCATTGTCGCTTGAGCCCTTGGTTCCACTAAGATGGGCGGAGCAGATAGGGTTGGTCGGAGTGTTCGTGTTTACAACTACGTTGTCGTGGATCAGCCATCCTGTTAGCTGACCAACACCGGCGCCCGATATGATGTTTATGTCGCCACTTCCGGCTCCCCCGTTATTATATTGGAGCTGTGAGTCCTGTACTCGATTGTTGGATCATCTCCCCGTTCACTGACGTAAAAGTCTGGGCATTGACTTGTATGCCAGCCCCCCAGGACTGCAGAGTGTAGTTGCCGCGAATCTCTGTGTAATTGGTATCTTGTGCGAATATCGCCCGGTTGCCGCAATATTGAAGAAAATTGTCTTCGACCACATTGTTACTGACCGGGCCCGTCGCAAGCGCCGCAGGCACAATTAGGATGCAATCGGCAAATGCCGACAGGGTTGTCGGCTGAGTCAAGTAGGCTCCTTTAATAGAACATCCCTTGATCGTATTCCCGTTCCCGGTAATGAGTATCGCTGCCGAGCCCGCGCCCGTGGTCGTGTAGTCCGATGCGTCAAGCAAGTTGTTCCATCCCTGGGCGCACACAACGGTGTTATTGTTTCCTGCGATATTCAGCAGGGGTACTGTCCCCGAACTTGGAGCCTGAAGATTGCCTAAGATTAATGTCACACCGGACGATGAAATCGTGATTGTGCTTGAGATCGTGGTTGCCGATGGCGGTTCTTGGCTTGCGTCGCATTTGGTTGACATAAGCAAGCACGCCGCAATGTGTTGGTCTACCGTATTAGGCGTGGTCACGATTTTCGAAGTATCGACGAAAACAGCGCTGGCGCTCTGACTCGAATGCGAGTTGCTATCCGCAACGATAGGCGCACCAGGCCACGGTGTAGGCACCTGAGCAACTACAGGCATACCGAAAAGAATAATTATGCAGAGCAACGAGGCAAGCGATATGAAATACTCGAGAGGAACTGCCGTGAGGGATACCCGAACCCCGAAGCGAGCCATAGGCTCCTCCCCTAAAACGGTTCAGTTCTTCCCCCTCGAAAAGAACTGTCGGTGTAATAATTAGACAATCGGTTGGACGCTGTCAAGGGCGTTCTTGACAATTGGATAATCCGAGCCGAAGACCTGACCAGTGTGGACGCCTTCGGCGCGGGAGCAGACACAGTTGTGAAACCATTCCAGTTGCGACGGCAAGTAGGATGTTTCCTTTCTTCTGAACGGAAAGCTCCTTGACTTCGAGCGTCATGATAGATCATCGAGAATTAGGAAAGAGGGAAAGTGAAAACATGCCGGGATCCTGGCTGTTTACGACAGTCGTACTAGAGCTGGTTTCATAAATAGGTTCGGCCTCAAGGGAGGCACTTTGCAGTAAGAGCTGGAATGGGCTGAGCTAGGAGCATGCGGCTGAGCGACCGGCAGTGGGCGTTGATCGAGTATTTCTTTCCCG
>Ga0209517_10000312_pt1 | contig 85939 bp, 65 predicted proteins | sample PeaSoiMetSII2010_FD_187695 | JGI IMG/M metagenome (GOLD analysis project Ga0209517, IMG submission 187695) | Peat soil microbial communities from Weissenstadt, Germany - SII-2010 (SPAdes) (version 2) | ecosystem: Environmental > Terrestrial > Soil > Wetlands > Peat | place: Germany...
GGGGAGTGGCAGGAAAGAAGGTGAAGGGTTGTGGACGGGTTGCGAGACCGCGTTGAGCGGGAATTGCGTGGCGACATTCTGCCGTTTTGGCTGAAGTACGCGGTCGACGATGAGTATGGCGGGTTTCGCGGACAGATTGCGAATGACCTGACGATTGATCCGCTGGCGCACAAAGGGCTGATCCTGAACACGCGCATTCTGTGGACATTTGCCAAGGCGTACAAGGTTTACGGGGACGAGGCGTACTGCGGACGGCGCGGCGGGCGTATGAGTATCTCCGGCAGTATTTCTGGGACGCGGAATTTGGGGGCGTGTACTGGATGGTGGGGCACCCTGGGGAACCCGGTGGAGACGAAAAAGCGGATTTACGGGCAGGCATTCACCGTCTACGCGCTGGCCGAGTACGCGGCCGCGAGCGCGGAGAAGGAACCGCTGGCAAAGGCCATTGCGCTGCAGCGAATGATTGAAGACGCCAGCCATGATGGAAAGAACGGCGGATACTTCGAGACCTACGAGCGAGACTGGAAACTGGCGGGGGAGCAGCGGCTGAGCGAAGCGGACATGGAGGAGAAGAAATCCATGAACACACACCTGCACTTGCTGGAAGCGTACGCGAATCTCCTGCGGATATGGAATGACGACGCGCTGCGGAAGCGCCTGCGGGAACTGGTTCGTATTTTCCTCGACCACATCATTGATCCGCAGACGCACCATTTCCGGATGTTTTTCGACGAAGTGTGGCACGACCACTCGGACCGGTTTTCCTTTGGGCATGACATTGAGGGGAGCTGGCTGATCTGCGAGGCGGCGGGAGTATTGGGCGACCAGGCGATTCTGGAGGAAGCGCGGAAAGCGGCGGTGAAGATGGCGCAGGCGGTGTACGAGCAGGCGGTGGACAAGGATGGCGGCCTGCTCTACGAGGGCAGAGGGAAGGAAATCATCGACACGGACAAGCATTGGTGGCCGCAGGCGGAAGCGGTGGTGGGATTCCTGAACGCCTACGAACTTTCGGCGAAGGACTATTTCCTGAAGGCGTCGGAGAAGAGCTGGGAGTTCATCGAGAAATACATCGTGGATCGCCAGCGCGGAGAATGGTATTGGATGGTCTCGCGCGACCGAACGCCGAGCAACGACAAGTACAAGGTGGATCCCTGGAAGTGTCCGTATCACAACAGCCGGACCTGCTTTGAAGTGATGGAACGGCTGGACAAGTTGGCCAAGAAACACAGGGTTTGAGGAATACAGGTGCGATCCGAAACCTTACGACCGGAGAAGAGGAATGAGCGCAGCCGAATATAGGAAGAAAGTGCAAGAACTGTTCCGGCAACACGAGAAGCTGATCTCGCGGAAGAACGTGAAAGCCAAGAGCGGGAACGGGGTGTACGACCGGTACGTGAACCCGGTGTTGACGGCGGAGCACACTCCGCTGTTCTGGCGCTACGATTTCGACTACAAGAGCAACCCGCACCTGATGGAGCGCATGGGCGTGAACGCGACGTTCAATGCCGGCGCGATGGAATATGAAGGGAAGTTTCTGGTGTTTGCGCGCATCGAGGGAGCGGACCGGAAATCATTCCTTGCGGTGGCGGAAAGCCCGAACGGAGTGGACAACTTCCGCTTCTGGGATTACCCGATCCTGATGCCCGAGACGGGCGACCCGGACACGAACGTGTACGACATTCGCGTGGTGCGGCACGAGGATGGGCGGATCTACGGGCTGTTCTGCACGGAGCGGAAGGATCCGAAAGCGCCGCTATGGGACACGTCGGCGGCGGTGGCGCAATGCGGGATTGCGCGGACAAAGGACCTGAAGAATTGGGAGCGGCTGCCGGATTTGCGGACGAAATCGCCGCAGCAGAGGAACGTGGTGTTGCATCCGGAATTTGTGGATGGGAAATACGCGCTGTATACGCGGCCTCAGGACGAATTCATTCAGGCGGGAAAAGGCGGAGGAATTGGCTGGGGACTATCTACAACGATGGTAGGCGCGAATATCGAAAATGAAATCATCATTGATAATCGCGAGTACCACACCATCAAGGAAGTGAAAAACGGACTGGGTCCGGCGCCGATCAAGACCGCCATAGGCTGGCTGCACCTGGCGCACGGCGTGCGGAACACGGCCGCGGGGCTGCGCTACGTGTTGTACACATTCTTGAGCGAACCGGAGAAGCCGTATGCGATCACGCACCAGCCGGCGGGATATTTCCTGGCGCCGCAGGGCGAGGAGCGGATTGGGGACGTCTCCAACGTGGTGTTCAGCAACGGCTGGATCGCGACGAAGAACGGGGACGTGTACATCTACTACGGCGCATCGGACACGCGGCTGAACGTGGCCAGAAGTACGGTGGAGAAGTTGCTGGATTACACGCTGAACACGCCGAAAGACCCGCTGCGGAGCTTTGCTTGCGTGGAGCAGCGGAACGCGCTGATCCGGAAGAATCTGGCCGTGCTGAAGACGTACGCCAAACTTCCCGGGCGGCCGCAAGAACCGGGGAAGAAGAGCGGGCAGGGCTCCAAGCGATAGATTACCGCGCCAGCGCACGGCAGCGCGATTGGGCTGAGTTGAGTTGTAATGGTTTGGACCCGACCTTACAGACAGGGCCGACGAGCCGCCTGTTGTCAGACAGTGCAATCGGGTCGGGAGTTTCCAACTTCCAAGGCGGCGACAACACGGCCGGCAACAACTGTGCTGCCGCGCGTACCCGTTGCCTCCGGCTCAAACCGCCGAGGGAACGCCGGCTTCCTTGACGATTCGTTCCACCACCTTCATCCGTTCGGAAAAAAACGGCCCGTACGTTGTTTCGCAACCGTTGGAAGAGGCGAGACCGTCTCCGATAGCGCCCAAGGCGGACACAGTGCGCCCTAGCACGGTCAGAAGATATTTTTGAGCGATGGGCCGATCCGCAGGAGGGATGAGATCCCACCAGCGTCGGATCGACTCCCGCACGTCCGCTTCAGTCTTCTCACCGGCTACCAGGGCGTCGATCAACCGGTAGACCTTGCTCTTGATCGCGAGGTACGAGACTGAGATTTCCTGCGGCATCGGGAGACCTAGACTGTCAGTCTAGCGGTTTCTATCGCAATCCGTGAGCCAAACTGTTAACGCAAAGCAAAGGCGGCTCTTAGCCTCTTTCAAGCTTCCATGAACAGGAGAGACAAGGCTCTGGGATATGAAATCTGGAAGATTTGAGCGTCGTAATATGACGCGCCTCACCCTCCATTCCGACAGCAAGACTCTAGGCAAACCGAGTGGCGCGACGTCTTGCGGCGTACTCCACTGGGCCGAGCTTAACGCAGCGTCGCTTTGACAGCTACGGTCTTGTTGCCCGGCGGAGGCAGTGGCACGAGGTTGCCCGGGATGGGCGCGCCATTCACTTCGAGAGAAACCTGGTTGCCGTCTCCGGCGCGCTGCACTTCGATGGAATAGGTCACGCCGCGGAATTTGCGCGTGGCCTTAAAGCCGCGCCAGCTTTTCGGGATGACCGGCGCGATCAGCAGGCCATCGTAGGACGTGCGGATGCCAAGAATCCATTGCGTGATGGCGTAGTAGTTCCAGGCAGCCGTGCCTGTGAGCCAGGAGTTCTTGGCTTCACCATGCGTGGGAGCGTCGCGGCCGGCGATCATCTGGGAGTAAACGTAGGGCTCGCAGCGGTGGACGTCGCTGATTTCCTCGCGCGCGGAAGGATTGATCCGGGTGTAAAAGTCGTGGGCGGCGTCTCCGTTGCCGACCCGCGTTTCGCCGATGATGACCCATGGATTGTTGTGGCAGAAGATGCCGGCGTTTTCCTTGTACCCCGGCGGGTAAGAGGAGATCTCACCGAGTTCGATGTAATACTTCGAGTAGGCCGGCTGCTGCAGGACGATGCCATGTTTGGTGGCGAGCAGTTGGCGCGTGGATTCGAGGGCTCGGACGGCGAGGCCGTCCTCGAGGCCGACGCCGGCGAGTGTGCAGAACCCCTGCGTTTCGATGAAGATCTTGCCCTCGGCATTTTCCTTGGAGCCGACCTTGCGGCCGAAATCGTCGTAGGCGCGGACGAACCACTCACCATCCCATCCATGCTGGCGGATCGTGGCTTCCATCTTGGCGACTTCGGCCAGGTACGAGCAAGCCTCGGCGGCGAGGCCGCGATGCCGGGCAATATCCGCGAGCTCGCAGCCGGCGAGCACAAACAGGCCGGCGATGAAGACCGATTCGGCAACCTTGCCGTCTTTGTTGGTGGTGGTCTGGAAGGATTGCCCGGGCGAATCGGAGAAGCAGTTCAGGTTGAGGCAATCGTTCCAATCGGCACGGCCGATGAGCGGCAGGCCATGCGGCCCGAGACGCTCGAGCGTGTAGCGGAAGCTGCGCTGGAGATGCTCGTAGAGCGGCCTTTCGGACCCGGGCGCGTTGTCGTATGGCACCGGCTCATCCAGGATGCTCCAGTCGCCGGTTTCCTTGAGATAGGCGCCGACGCCGATAATCAGCCAGTGGGGATCGTCGTTAAAGCCGCTGCCCACGTCATCATTGCCGCGCTTGGTGAGCGGCTGGTACTGGTGATAGGCTCCGCCGGTGGGGAGTTGCGTGGCGGAGAGGTCGAGTATGCGTTCGCGGGCGCGGCCCGGAACCATGTGGACAAAGCCGAGGAGATCCTGGTTCGAATCGCGGAAGCCGAGGCCGCGGCCGATGCCGGATTCGTAGAAAGACGCCGAGCGGGACATGTTGAACGTAGCCATGCACTGATAAGCGTTCCAGATGTTTACCATGCGATTGGTGTGCACGTCGGGCGTGTCCACCTGGCAGAGGCCGAGCAATTCACTCCAGTAAACACGAAGCTTTTCGAATGCAGCATCGGCATTTCCCGCCGCCAGATACTTCGCGATAACAGTTTTCGCTGTTTTCTTGTTGATGATTTGCGAATCGGGCGGATCGAATTTCTGGTCCCGCGGGTTCTCCTGATAGCCGAGAACAAAAATGACTTGGCGGGATTCGCCGGGCTTGAACGAGAGCTTGACATGGTGTGAGCCGACGGGAGCCCAGCCGTGGGCGACGGAATTGGAACAGAGTCCGCGCTCGACGGCGGCGGGATTGTCCCAGCCGCGATAGGGGCCGAGGAAGGCGTCGCGCTGCGTGTCGTAGCCGGCGATTTTTTCCGAGCAAGCGAAGAAAGCGAAGTGGTCGCGACGCTCGCGGTATTCGGTCTTGTGGTAGATAACGCCGTCCTCGATTTCGACTTGGCCGATGCTGAAGTTGCGCTGGAAGTTTGCGGAATCATCTTGCGCGTCCCACAAGCAGAACTCGATGCTGGAGAAAATGGAGAGTTCGGCGGCCTGCGGGCGATCATTCGTGACCGTCAATTGCCAGATTTCGAGATTTTCTCCGAGAGGCACGAAGTAGCGGGCGCACGCTTCAATACCGCTGTATTTAGAGCCGATGGTTGTGTAGCCCATGCCGTGACGACAGGAATACTGCTCCAGTTTGTGCTGCGTGGGTTGCCAGGAGGGAGACCAGAATTCGCCAGAGGTATCATCGCGAAGATAAATGTAGCGTCCGCCAAGATCGAAGGGAGCGTTGTTGTAGCGGTAGCGGGTGATGCGGCGCAGGCGCGCGTCGCGGTAGAAAGAATAGCCTCCGGCAGTATTGGAGATGAGGCCGAAATAGGCCTCGCATCCGAGGTAGTTGATCCACGGCAGAGGCGTATTCGGCTGCGTGATTACGTATTCGCGGTTCTGATCGTCGAAGTACCCGTATTTCATGATGATGGCTCCCTGAGCGGAACGCTCCGGACTGGCAAGACCATCTAGTATAACGATTTTCTAGTGGCATAGAACAACTTTGAGGTGTAGACATGAAGCGTGCCCGCAAAAAGAGGGTACGGCGCACCGCTCCGGGAAGTGTGCTGGAAGTCACACCCTTAGATGAGGGCAACTACCGGAATGGGCGGCAAAACGAAAGCCTTGCACTTTTGAATCACACGTCCGGAGCGAAAGGAAGGGCATGACCAGATCCACGAGCCGCTACGGTACTCTCGCCTGGCAGGTCTGCCTATCTGGCCGATTCTTCTATCGGAGGTTGCCATCAATTGGCAAGCCCCACTGGTGTTTTTGCTGGCGGGCATGCTTCCTTGATGGAGAGGTCGCGCGGCCGCGCGGAGCAGGAAGATGGCCGCGCGAATTCCTGCAGTTGCAGCCGCAGTAATTTGTGGAAACTGACCGCGCAAAGGAAACGGATTGCGCGGCAGGTCGCCCCAATTGAGGTGTGCCGTGCATTTGCATTCCATTGACATTGCAATCATCATCGCCTACCTGGCGTTATCGGTCCTGATCGGCTACTGGGTTTCTCATCGCGCGTCGCGAGATATGAAGGCATACTTCCTGGGCGGCAACGTCATGCCCTGGTACATCCTCGGGATATCCAACGCTTCGGGGATGTTTGATATCAGCGGCACGATGCTGCTGGTCTATTGGATGTTTGTGTACGGGGTCAAGAGCGTGTGGATCCCGTGGCTCTGGCCGACGTTCAACCAGGTCATCCTGATGGTGTATATGTCCACCTGGCTGCGGCGATCGAATGTGATGACGGGTGCGGAGTGGATTCAGACGCGATTCGGGAAGGGCCGCGGCGCGCAACTTGCCCACATCATCGTCGTAATTTACGCGTTCATCAGCATCATCGGATTCTTCACCTACGGGTTCAAGGGCATCGGCAAATTCGCCGCGACCTTCCTGCCCTGGCACCTCAGCGTGAATCAGTACGCCCTCCTGCTCATTGCCATCACCGCCATTTACGTGATCAAGGGCGGGATGTTCAGCGTGGTGATCACGGAAGTGTTGCAGTTCTGCATCCTTTCGGTAGCGTCCTTCGCGGTGGGGATCATCGCGATGATAAAGGTCGCGCCGGGGACGCTGCAGCGGTTCACTCCCGCCGGCTGGGACAACATCTTCTTTCGGTGGCACTTGAATCTGGACTGGTCCAGTCTGATACCGTCGGCCAATGCGCGAATAGCGCAGGACGGCTACGGGCTGTTCGGGTTCTTCGTGATGATGCTTCTCTTCAAAGGCATCCTGATCAGCGCCGCCGGCCCCGCGCCAAACTACGACATGCAGCGCGTTCTTTCCTGCAAGAACCCGCGCGAAGCCTCCATGATGAGCGGGTGGGTGAACGTCGTGCTGACCTTCCCGCGGTACTTCCTGATCACCGGGCTCACCGTGCTGGCGCTGGTGTTCTTCGGCGACCAGATCCGCGGCATGGGCACGAACATGGATTTCGAGCGGATTCTTCCGTCGGCGCTGGCGCTGTTTGTGCCGGCCGGCTTGCTCGGCGTGCTGATCGCGGGCTTGCTGGCTGCGTATATGTCCAACTTCGCCGCGACCGTGAACGCCGCGCCCCCCTACTTCGTGAACGACATTTATAAGCGCTTCATCAATCCTCATGCCAGCGCGAAGACCTACGTGCGGCTGAGCTATCTGAGTTCGTTCGCGGTGGTCGTCCTCGGCGTGCTGCTCGGCTGGTACGTGACCAGCGTGAACAACGTGGTGATCTGGATCGTGACGGCGCTGTGGGGCGGCTACACGGCTTCGAATGTGCTGAAGTGGTATTGGTGGCGCTTCAATGGCTATGGTTATTTCTGGGGCATGGTGGCGGGAATTTCTTCCGCGCTGACCATTCCGACGCTGGTCACAAACAGCGGGCCGTTGCAGAGTTTCGCCCATGCCCATTCGCTGAACCTGGAAGTCTCCGTGGGCTTTGGCATTGTCTTCCTGCTCTCACTTGTTGGCTGCTTCGCGGGCACATGGCTGACCGCGCCCGAAGATGAAGCGGTGCTGAAGGAGTTCTACCGGCGGGTGCGGCCATGGGGTTTCTGGGGACCGATCCGGAAAAAAGTGCAGCGGGAAGACCCATCTTTTCAAGAGAACAAGGATTTCTTCCGCGACATGTTCAACGTCGTGATTGGGATGGTCTGGCAGATCACCCTGGTCGCCCTGCCCATCTACATCGTGACGTGGAGGCTGCGGACGGCGGCGATCGCGTTTGGTGTTGTCGCCCTTACCTCGATCACCCTGAAGTTCACCTGGTACAACCATCTCACGGAACTCGAACACATCAACCAGTACAGTCACCCGGCCAATGCCGCGCCAGAAACAACGCCGGCGGCGTACTAGCCGAGGCCCTTTCCGTGCAACCGTCGCGGGTGAGGGAGTTGTGCTTGCCTCCGAGGTGGATCCGCGCTATGGCACGCGAGCCGTCCGACACGTGAAATTGGCGCGGCAGAGTCCGCAACTGGAAACTGCGACGGAATTCCAGAGGGAAGAGGGCGCTGCCCTCATCTCTCGCAGCACCGCAGCGAGACTATCTTTAACGCGTGTTCAGCTTGTCGAGTGCGCGCTTCAACTCTTCCAGCTTCTGTCCAGCCTCGCCGAGCTTGCCTTCCGCCGTCAGGCGCTGGTAGTCGGCAAGGTCTTTGGCGGCTTCCGCGATGAGCGCGTTGCGATCCGCTGCGGGCTGGGGCGACACGGCGGATGCCGGTGCGTGCTGCGCCGGAACTGTCGCGGCGGCCGTTGACGGGGCGCTCAGTGACGAGACTGCTCCGCCAAAAAGGGCCGCCATCGCCGACTCGAAGGTTGGTCCGTACGCCAGCTTATCTTGCAGCGCGAGCACGACCAGACGCAACTCCGGCATCGGACTCCGCTCGGCCTGCAGGTAAATCGGCTCCGCATACAACAGCGCGCGCCCGGACGGAATCACCAGCAGCGCTCCGCGCCGCACGTGCGAGCCTTGCTGATTCCACAGCGTCAATTGTCCGGAAAGCTGCGCGTTCTGATCGATTCGTGCCTCGATTTGCAGCGGTCCGTCGACGAGCTTGGTTTTGGGAAAATTGTAGACCACCGACGTACCGTATTGGGCACCGTCGCTGCGCCCGGCAATCCAGCCAATCAGATTATTCCGGTTGGCCGGTGTGAACGGCAGAATCTCCACGAACTCCACGCCCGTTTCGCCCGGCAGTTTCATCAGCACGAAGTTTGGCTGCATCGCTTGTGTCGTTTGCTCACCTCCTGCGCCCATGCCGACTTCGGTGGCGACCGTCCACAGATCTTCACGGTTGTAGAACGCTTCCGGATCCGTCATGTGATACAGGCCGTAGACTTCGGCCTGCAGCTTGAGCAACAACTCGGGGTAGCGCACGTGTTTGCGCAGCCCGGACGGCATCAAGGCCGCATCCTTGAACAGACTCGGAAAGATGCGGCGGTAGGCTGCGATGATCGGATCCTCCGTATCGAACACGTAAAACGTGGCCGTACCATCGTAGGCGTCGATGACCACCTTAACGCTGTTCCGCATGTAGTTAATGGGATTGTTGTCGAGACGATAATGGCTCGAATACGGATAGCTGTCTGAAAGCGTGAACGCATCCATGATCCACGACAGCCGGCCATCGTCGCCGAGCACGATATACGGATCCGGATCGTAGGTGAGGAACGGCGCTAATGTCGATACGCGATCGCGCAGGGTACGGCGCATCAGCAGCCGGCTACCCTGGTTCACGTCATCGCTGAACGGTAGCTTGGCGAGGTCGTCGCGGTCGAGCGCGATCATGATGCGGCGCAGAAAACCGCCGAGCACGATGCCGCCGTTGCCTTCGTACGACGTGAGGCTGTTGCTCGCGCCTTGCGGGTAGTTGAATTCCTTCTGCCGTGTCTTCACGTAGACGTCGGTATTGGTCATCTCGCCGAAATAAATCTCTGGGCGCGTCACGGTTAGACTACGCACCGTGCTCTGGACCGGCATGTTGCTCAGAATCAGCGTGGGCAATCCTTCCGGCGTGAACCCATTGACCGGGTTCATCGTGATGCCGTAGCCGTGCGTGTAGATCAGCTTGTCGTTAATCCAGTTGCGGCTGCTCTCCGGAAGCTTATCGACGTTCAACTCGCGCGTGGCGAGCATCACCTCGCGAGTCGTGCCGTCAATGTCATATCGATCAATATCGATGTCGGGGAAGTCGTAGTAGGTGCGGATTTCCTGGATCTGGCGCAGCGTGTCCTGGAGCGCTCGCCAATCCCAGAGCCGGATGTTCTGAAGCGTAGCCTGATTGTTCTCCGGGTCGGCCGCATCGACGGTCGTCTCCGCGGGAAACTCGCGCTGCGAGACCCGGTTCAATCCGTAGGCCTGCCGCGTCAATTCGGTGTTGTAGACAATGTAGGGCTTCTCGCGTACCAGTTCGTTCGGTTTGACGATAAAGCTGCTGACGTACCAGGCGGTTGCTTGAAGGGCGACATAACAGACCGCGGCCGGAAGGATCGCCGCGACCAGCCAGCGCCCGCGTGGCACCCGCACGGCGTTGACGGCTGCGATCGCCGCGCCGAGAACGAGCGCCGCGCAGACGACGAGCATCCCTGTGAGCGTAATGTGCGCGTCCGTGTAGGTCACACCCCCGAAGATCGTGTGATCATCGAGCAATAACTCGAACCGGCCGATATAGACACGCATCGCGAGGATCAGCAACAGGAACGCAAACGTGATGGAGAGCCCGCGCCAGGGTAACGCGACGTAGCGGCTGAGACGCCCGGTGAGCACGCGGCTTCCGCCCGTGATGAGGATGAAGAAAACGGCAAGCAAACAGGTAATCACCGCTAGCGTCAGCAGCCAGCCGACGATGAGCTGCCACGCGGGCAGGGCGAACAGAAAGAAGTTCAGCGGCTTGCCAAAAATCGGGTCCACGACGCCACCAGTGGTGGGGGCTGCGTACCAAAAGAGCGCGAGCGTCGGCCACTCCACCATCATGCCGGCGCCGGTGGCAGCGGCAATGACGACCGAAACGCCGAGCGCGATGAGGCGCAGGACAGGCTCAACCGGCAGCTTCAGAGGCTGTCCGCCGATGAAAATCGTATGACCGCTCGGCAAATCGGGGAGATGCGCCCGCTTCAGAGCCAGGAACGATCCATACAGGATGAGAAATGTGACCGCTATAAAAGCCGCAAAGATTCCCCACTGAAGGCCCAGTGTTTTCCAGAACACGTCCCCGTAGCCGAGCGACCCGAACCAGAGCACGTCCACGTAATAGGACAACGCGGTCCGGCCGCCGAAGACGATGAAGGCAAGGACGGCGAGAATGAGAAGAAAGCGGCGGCGATACCGCGGCGGACGCGTCCGCGGCCAATCAATGGACTCAGGCATTGCTCTACCCCGTTTTCCTTAACTCCATGAGTTAGTTATCCGCATAATACTCCCTCCGCTTCCGCAAGTTGCCTGGCTCGACCCTCACCGCACCGTCGCACGGCGACAGCATTGTCGTTGTCGAAGGAATCTTTACGCGTACAAGTGACTTCCTTCACAATCGATTGGCAGCGCCTCTAGGGATTGCAAATGAATGAATCACGGCCTACTCAGAAAAAACACCGCCATAGCCGCAGGTTCTTCCAAGACCTTGGCCACGGCCCTGACATCTGCTGGCCTAGTAAGCACCATGAAGGGTGCAGGGCCGTTCACCGTGTTTGCGCCGACAGACGAAGCGTTAACGCAACTCACCGGTCGATTCAAAGCTCGCTCCGCCCAGACGTTTACCAGACGCTAGCAGGTTACGAATCTTTTCGCGGTTAGGCCCGGCGCGGTTGATGGCCTCCGCGAGGCTGCGCAGCGCTTGCTCGATCGGCGTCCCTTCCGGCAAGCGGAAGATCCACGGAATGTTGGTCGTAGTCAGCGTGCGGTCGGAAGAGATGGCAACCATAGGAATGAACGATTTCACGGCGATTTGCTCCGCCAGGTGACTGGAAGGGCGGTCGAGTGCGATCACGGCCAGAGCATGATCTTGATAGACCGCCTTTACGAGCTCGTCGGAAGCCTTTCCCCACGAAAGCTGAGAGGGGATCCCAATCAGAGATATGGGTCGCCCTGATATGGCTTGGCCTTTGCCGTTGATCTCGCGGAGTAAACCGATTACCTCAGCGGAGTGGACGATTTCATCGGCTCGCGGCCCGAAGACGCCGATCTGCAGGTTGCCAGTTTTTTCATCGGACAGCGCCGGTCCCGCGTACTGAACTCCGTTCTCCCCCACGCGAGCATAGGGTTTCTCCATCGTGATGCGGCGGTACTCGATCGACCCGTTGTGCACCCGCGCCAGGAACATGGGCGCGATGTTCTTGCAGTTTGGATCGAAGACCATATCGCCGGTCACACCCTTATGGCTCTCGACGCCGGTCAGTGCGTCGCGAATCCTGCCCTTGTTCAATCCCGCGCGGCAGATCGCGTCCAGCAGAATCTGCATCGCATCGTAGGCCAGCGAGGCAAAGTGATCGGGCTTCTCGTGGAAGCGCGCCTCGTAGCGGGCATTGAAATCGAGCCAGCGCGGGTCGGTGCGGGTAGGATCGTATGGGAAAACAGCCTCGAAGCCTTCCGCGGCCGGTCCGGCCAGTTTGACGAGTTCGTCGCCGATAGTGCCGCCAATCGTACGGTGACTGCCGAACACCCTCTGCTTCATTCCCAGTTCCTGCATCTGCTGCAGGATCATCGCGGCGGGGCCAATGTCGGTCCAGAGCACGATCGCGTCAACGCGCGAATCTTCGATGACCTGAAGTTGGTGGCGGAAGTCGGTATCGCCGGGCTGAAACTTCTGCTCGATCACCACCGGATGGCCAAGTCGACGGGAACCGTCGCGGAACTTGATGACTCCGAAGCGGCCGTAGCGATCGTTCACGCGCAAGATCGCGATCCGCTTCAGGCCGAGTTCGCTGTAAATGTGGCGCGCCAGCGTGTAGCCCTGCAGGCGGTCATCCTGAATATCGGTGAAGTACCACGGGACGATGGTTTCGGGAATAGTTGGGTCAGTGGAAGCGCTGTTGACCAGCGGAGTCTCAGCTTTCAGCATCAGGCGAAGGGCGATGTGCGTGGATTCCGAGCTAATGGAGCCGAACATTGCCCAAACCTTGTCGTCATAGATCATCCTGACAGCATCGTTGGAGGCCGCGCCCCAGATGGCGGGATCTTTTGAAACGCCCGCAGCGGCAGCGCTGCTATTCTGCCAGTTGTTATAGTCATTGTGGATCACGAGGCGGAAAGGTTTACCACAGTAACCCCCGACAGCATTGGCCTCGTCGATCGCCATTTTTGCACCATTCAGCATGCGATTCCCGAGCACTTGGTCGGGGTGGTCGTAGAGCGGCGCCAGAAAGCCAATACGAATCTCGTTCAGGTCCTTGAGGTCGGGATCGGGGATGTCGCGAGCCGCGCCGTTGTACTCGATCAAGTCCTGATAGAACTCGAAGTAAGGAGTGGTGAACTTCGTAAACGGGCGCAAGTCCTCAGGCGCGCCGGTGTAGGGTTTCAATGAGCGGGGCGCAGGCGGGCCTGGAGGGTTACTCCCGCAAGAACAGGGAGCAGATGTCTGGGCCCAGGCCGTGGACACGAGCACAGCTGCGACAGCGACGAAACCCACCAGCACGCGACGCATAAGCGCTACTCCTTACTCCGTGGGCGATTCGCGGCGGAACATGGCAATCGCTTCGATCTCAACGAGCAAGTCGGGGCGGCAGAGAATTGCCTGGATGCCGGTCGAAGCAGGCAGAGGATTGAGTTTCTGCTCTTGGTAGAACGCGCTCCGCTCTTCGTTGAAGGCTTTGTAGTCGCGCTCGATGTCGCGGAGATAGCACGTCGTGCGCACAACGTCATGCCAAGTCGCTCCCTCGGAAGCGAGCAGCCCGGTGATGTTATCGAACGTGCGACGCGTCTGGGCGCGAAGATCGCCCACGTGAACCGTCTTGCCTTCGTCGTCGATGCTGGCGGTGCCTGAGATCAGCAGAATGGTCAGCCCATTCAAATCGATCCTCATGCCGCGCGAGAAGGCGCTGCCATAAGCGTAGGCTTCATTCAGCACCGAGTGGTTGGTGATGGCGCGCTTGACCACGCGCGCCGTGGTTACTTCCGCGAGTAGTTCTTGAAGGTTCATTAGTAAGACTCCTTGAGGACTCACTTCTTCGGAATTGACTTCCATTGTGTTGACTTTCGTACTTGCAAACCTTGTGCGCTTTCTGTCGAACCACTTTCTGCCGAAGCATTTTCTGTCGAACCATGTTGCCGAATGCCGTGGCTCAAGCCTTTGGCCGTCGCTACCCAAAGGTCGTCTCCCTGGAAGTCGACCCCGAGAATGTAGTTATGCGCTGGCGCACTTTGCACCGCTATATTCTTGACAGTGCCGGCCGCGTCGCGAACCTGCATTTCCGGCTTGTGCGTGTCGAGGGCAGGCCGGTAGACGGCCCAGTTCGTGCCATCGTAATAAGCTAGTCCTTTATCGGTGGAGAACCATGCGCGATTGCCGTCCACGCCTTTGATCTGGTTCAGGAAGTTACTGGGCAAGCCGCTGTCTTTCTGCAGGAAGTTATGCCAGTAGCGGCCGTCGTAGCGGCTGGCGCCGAAGTAAGTCGCGACCCAGAGAATCTTGTCGGTATAGCTGACCGATGTCGTGATCTCGTGGATGAGGCCCTGGTCCTTCATCAACACCAACTCGGTTTCGCCGTCGGGATCGTCGTAGTTTTTCCAGCGCTCGGTCTTGACGTCATATTCGAGCACTCCGCCGCCCCATACTGCGTAGTAAACCTTGTCTTCCGCTGGACTGACGGCATAGGTCCAGATCTCGTACATGGGCGTATTGCGTTCGTTGAAGAGCGCCCACTGGCCAGTACGCGTATTCAGGCGACTGGCGCCGGCAGCGGTGGCGGTCCAAACGAAATCTCCCTGCACGCCGACGCCGTAGACAATGTCGTTGCTCAAGCCGGAGTTCAGCTGTGTGAAGTTGTCGATGCGGCCGGCGGAGATGCGGCTCAGCCCCCCCATCGTGCCCACCCACAGATCGCCGGTGCGTTTGTCGAGCGCGAGCGAGAGCACGGCCTGGTGCGCCAGACCATCGGCGGGGCGATAGATTTTCCAGGCGCCGTTTTCGTACCGGCCAAGCCCGTTCTCCGTGCCCGCCCAGATGCGATTCCCGTCCACGAGAACGCAGAAGACGTGGTTGTCGGGGAGGCCGTTGGCGGTGGTGAAGTTTTCCCAGCGGAAGCGGGGCATGTCCTGGGCTGTGGCGAGGGAAACCGCGACTGAGACAACGATGATCGCAGTCAGCGTCGCAAACAAGATTCTCGGCTTCATCTTCATAACGTTTTCAAATACTCAATGAGATCGTTCAGTTCGTCTTTCGTGAGATCGTTGCTCACGCCATGCGTGTCTTTCGGGTTGTACACTGTCCAGATTTCTTCCAGCGATCGCGCCGAGCCATCGTGCAGATACGGCGCGGAGTACACGACGTTGCGGAGGTGAGGCACATCAACTAACGGCGAGCGGTCCGTCGGTTTGCCGGTGCCAACGTCGAGTTGCTTTTGGTTCGTGAACTTTGGGCCGCTGTGACAGTACGCACACTGGTTGGTCTGAGGAATGGGCTTGCCGTTCTTGTAGATCGTCCTCTCGAAGATCGCCTTGCCGCGCTCCTGCGCAGGCGACAGTTCGCCATTCGGCAGCCGGTAGCGATTCGGACGATAGGGAAGCGAGTAAACAAAAGTCACCAGATCGGTGAGTTCCCGATCGCCGTAACTCTGCGAGCGGAAGAAGTACTTCTCCACGCGCTGGCCGCATTCGGTCGGCATGTCGGGATTGCCGCCGTTCCACTTGAAGGGCTCGGTACCGGAAAGATCTTCGAGCGAGCGATTGTCGACAATATCTTTGCCGAATCCGTCCGGTTCAAGATCCCATTGCAGACCGTCGATGGTTGCATCCAGATGGCAATTGGAGCAGCCAAACTGGCCCTGGAAAGCGTAATCGGCGCTAAAAAAAAGGCGCTCCCCGCTCCGGAATGGGTTGATCGTCTTCGGGCCGCCGAGGTCGATGTTGGACACCACCCGGTTCGAGGATGTGTCGATGACGGCGATATTGTCGTCAAGCCGGTTCGCCACATAGAGCCGCTTGCCATCTTTCGACAGCAAAACGCCGCGGGGATTGTGACCGACGGGAATCCTTGCCACTACGTAGTTGGCTGACGCCGAGAGATCGTTGACGAAGGGCTCGCGCCGGGAGTGCACAAAGTTGAGCAGCCGCGCTACATCGATTACCGTGACGCTCTCCGATGCGGCAGTGGTCACAAACATCTTCGACTTATCCGGCGTGATGACTACGCCCCAGGGTAGCGAGTAGTAGCGGTCGAGTTCATCGATCGGGACCTGGACGGTTCCGCCGACATCCTCGCCGAATAACGCGAGCGAACTGCCGAAAACCCAGCCGTGCTCGACATGCGCCAGCGGAATCAGATTCTTGGGACGAAGCTGTGCCGCCACTCCGAGCTTTCCGTCCGCCGACAGCGCCACGTGAAACACGCCAGCCACATTGTGCAGCGGCTTGCGCTCGACCACGGTTTGCCGCGCTGTGTCGATGACGGTGATCTCTGAATTCGGTGGTGTTCGAAACGCTCCCGGGTTCGGATAAATGTGCGTGCCGTAAATGAACTTGCCGTCCGGCGAAAGCGCTAGATAGCTTGCCCCGCGGCCTGCCAGTAGGCGCTTCATTTCCTGCCCCGTCTTCACATCAATGACGGAAATGTCGCCACTGAGCCGGTTGGCAACGTAGAGCGTCTCGCCTGTCCGGTCGGATACGACACCGGCGGGCTCGAATCCAGTGGGCAGCGTGCGCGTCACTCTCAGCGTGGCGGCGTCGATCACCGATACCGTATCGTCCGTGGAATTGGTGACGTAGATTTGAGTGCCGTCGGGCGAGACCGTGATTCCGCGCGGCGCCCGGCCGAGGGGCACGACGGTCACAACCTTGCCCGATTCGATATCCACAACGCGCAGCTCATCGCTGGCTTGGCAGACGACGTAGAGCCGGTGCCCGTCCGGCGACAGCAGCATTTCCAACGGGGATAGGTACCGCTCATTGATTTCAGCTCTGGATCGCGCTGCTGCGGGTTTAGCGGTGGGCACGAGCAACATCAGGGCGAGAGTTACGGGGAAAGTCACCGCTAACACAGGAGCGACACTCGCGATCAGCTTTGCCTTGCCGCGCAATGTAGTCGCCACTGACATCTACGGCTCCTCCACCGTGAGCACGCGATCTACTGCCAGGTTCTCCAGAACCTGCTCCTGCCCGCTGGGCCAGTGGATCGTAAGCTTGTCGGCCTTCGTCGCGCTGCCCAGGCCAAAATGAACGCGCCCATCGTCCTGCGAGAGATAGCCCGATCCTGCGATGCGCTCGGCGATCTGCTTCCTGCCGCCGGACAGCAACTCCAGGTGCGCACCGATTCCGTCGCGATTGCTCTTCCTTCCTTTCAGCTTCACGGTCAGCCAATGATTGCTGTTCTGAGTGACGTTGCGCAGCAGTGTGCCGGGCGCGCCGAGGTTCACGACGAACGCATCGATCCTCCCGTCATTGTCGTAGTCGGCAAAGCAGGCGCCGCGCGACACCGTCTTTACGTCGAGCGCCGGACCCGCGTCCCGCGAGACATCGGCAAACTTGCCGTTTCCCAGGCCGCGAAACAACGACTGCTCCTGCGGAACCAGGTGGATCAAGCCGCCGTGGAAGATCAGAATGTCCAGCCAGCCGTCATTATCGAAGTCGTAAACGCCTGTGCCCCAACTGGTGTATTGCGCCGTGGCCTGCGAAATTCCCGAACTCGGCCCGATATCTTCGAATCCGTTCTGCCCCGTATTCCGCATCAGGCGGTTGTACTTCGAGTCGGTTACCCAAAGATCCACACGGCCGTCGCCGTCGATGTCGGCAAACACCGGGCCCATCGCTGAAGTGTTCTCTCCGTTCTGCCCATACGCGACACCGAGATCGGAGGCGATCTCCTCAAACGTGCCGTCGCGCTTGTTATGGAAGAAAAAGTTCTCCGTCTTGTCGTTGGCAACGTAGATGTCGGGATAACCATCGCCGTCAAAATCCGCAGCCGTGACACCCATGGCCCGGCCTTTGTAGGCGCCAATTCCCGATTTGTCGGTCGCGTCGGTAAACGTGCCGTTACAGTTATTGTGAAAAAGACGGTTCGTGTCCGCGGCGTAGTCGAGTGGGCCGGGATAGTTGTCGGCAGCGTAGTAGTTACGATACTTGGGATCGAACTTCACATATCGGCCGACGAACAGGTCGACGCAGCCGTCACGATCGTAGTCAAGCCACGCGGCACCGATCGACCAGCCGTCAACCTTGATGCCCGCCTTCGCCGTTACGTCTTCGAACGTGCCGTCGCCGCGGTTGCGATAGAGAATCGCGCGCCCGTAGCCGGTGACGAACAGATCGACGAAGCCGTCGTTGTCGAAGTCGGCGGCAATCGCGGCCATTCCGTAAATGTTGGCAGCGACGCCAGCTTTGTCGGTGACATCGGTAAATGTGCCGTCGCCGTTGTTTCTGTAGAGATGATTGTGCGGTGCAACGGCCGGGGGTTGCTTCAGCGGGTAAGGATGCATCCCCTCTTCGAGCGGCTTCCCACTGACCACGTAGAGATCCGGCAAACCGTCGTTGTTGTAGTCGAACCAGACGCAGCCCGCACCGGTGCTCTCAAGCAGCGAGCCAAGCTGCTGTGCCCCGAAACTGTGCGTAAATTGAATGCCCGACTTTGCGGTAGCGTCTTCGAAGCGAATCGCGCCCGGCGTGCTCGCCTGTGGCGATTGCGCGAGCAAAGCGGAAGACAGCAGCAAGAATCCCAGCACTTTCACAAATGAGGCCTGCAAGATCCACACTCGCGGGACCGGGATTCGCGTCTTCAAGTTAGTGCCCTCCCGCAGCGCTGTGGCTGGCCGCGCTGGTCATGTCGGCCGGAGTGGTCGATTTCAGCAGAACCATAGGCACTGCGTTCTCCGGCGCAGTTTCCGGGCCCGCGTGGCATCCCACGCATCCGCGTTGCTCGCCGCGGCGCATCCAGAACCATCCCGCCTGCCGCTTCAATGTTTTGCCAGAGCTGTCGAGCAACTCGATTTGCAACGGCTGCTCCGTCGGGACTTGAACAAAGAACGATCCGTCGCGTTCCACCGGCGCCGACCCCAGCAGCTCTGTGGTCCCCGCGCTATCGCGCGTGTATAGCCGCACCGAGTGGATCGATCCGGCAGCAAACTTGTATTTCGAGGTGTAAGCATTCAGACAAAGAAGGTTGGCATTCGGCCAGTCATGTAGCCCCGAGGGATGCCGCTTCGGCACGGTACGTTCCACAACCAGCGTCGGCTGGATTACGTTGGCGCTTTGTTCTACTACGACCGGCAACAAACTTCCGTCGCCCGGTTTCCAGCGTTTCACCTGGAAATAGCTCTTTGCATCTGGCCGCCAAGCAAGCAGCCATTGCCCCGACGAAGTCTCGGCGCCGTCCCCGGCGTACTCCCCGGCGGGCGCAGAGATGGGAACTTCCTGTGCCCGTGTTGAAGTGAAGCGCCCCAGGTCAGAGCCAGATGTGAAGACGATGTCTCCCGAAGCGGCCTGCTTGCCGGAATAGCGCGCTTTGCCATGATCGCAGCGATAGGACTCCACTCCACTGCCGTCCGAATAAACGGTATAGAGTTCCGGCGTGCCAGCGGTTCCGAGCGGGTACGTCGCTTCAAACAAGATGCGGCCGTCGCGCAGAACATCGGTCGGCAGGAGATTTCCTGGGCCATAGGTCAACTGAACAGCGTTGCCGTCCTCCAAGTCGGTGGCCTCAATGACAAAACGGCCACCGGTCTTCTTCGCGTATACGAGGCGGTCATCCGGCAGGTAGAAGGGACGAACGCAGTCCTCCGCGCACGACGTGACGCGCCGCGGCGCGCCGCCGGCCAACGCAGAGTCCCGGGCAACGTCCCAGGCAACCTCCCAGATCTGCCAGCGATCCTGTGTCTTTTGCTTGCCGGCGAACAACACACTCTTCCCGTCGAACGAAACAGCGGGATCGGCAGAAACCGCAAAACTTGGGACGAGAGGATGCTGGCCGCTCGCGTCTTGAAAAATTATGATTGCGTCGGAGCTGAATCGGTCGGCGCCACGGATCCATGCGAGCGCTTCGTACCGCTTCGCAACGGTGAAAAGGAATGCTGGGGAATCCGAGCCCGAGGAGAGCACGGAGCGCGTGGGCGTGAATGTAATAATAATGGCGAGCGAAAGCAGCCCCACCGTGATGAGCCGCGCCCGCACTAGTCGGCTCCCCCCGCCGCGACCAGTTGCGGACCAAACCGCCGGGAAGCATCCCGGATCGCCAGATACGGCTGCAGATCCTCCATCATGTCGCGGAATTGGCGAAAGGTGAGCGACTGCGCCCCATCGCTCAGTGCCTGATCGGGCGAAGGATGCACTTCGACCAGCAACCCATCAGCACCGACGACCGCGGCGGCCCGCGCCAGCACAGGAACCAGGCAACGCACTCCAGCGGCGTGGCTCGGATCGACAATCACGGGCAGGTGCGAAACTGTCTTCAGTACCGGCACCGCGGCGATGTCTAGCGTATTGCGTGTCGCCGTCTCAAACGTTCGGATACCGCGCTCGCAGAGAACGATCTGCCGGTTGCCACTAATCGCGATCACTTGCGCGGACCGCAGCAACTCTTCGAGCGTCGCGGTCATTCCCCGTTTGAGCAGCACCGGCCGCCCACATCCGCCTAGTCTTTCCAGCAGCGCGTAGTTCTCCATGCTGCGCGTGCCCACCTGCATGAGATCGGCATACTCTGCGATCAGGTCGACGTCTTCCTCGCTCATCACCTCGGTGACGATCGCGAGCCCAGTCTCTTCCCGCGCTTTGCGCAGAATCTTCAGACCTTCGAGACCCAGACCCTGAAACGCATAAGGCGAAGAGCGTGGTTTGTAGGCACCTCCGCGCAGCATGCGCGCGCCCGCCGCGGCGACGACTTCCGCCGTCTGCAGCAACTGCCGCTCCGATTCGACCGCACACGGTCCAGCCATCACGACGAAATCGTCGCCTCCGATCTCGACATCGCCGGCGCGAACGATACTCCGCGCGCTATCGTTGGTCTTGGCGACGAGATCGAAGCACGAAAATTGGCCATTCCACTTAGAGTTCATGAGTCGCACGCGCAATTGTACGTAACTGCGAGCAATCAATCAGTAGTAGGAAACAACTAAACTCTGCGAAATCAGCAGTTTGTGATCTAAATCACAACGCGCTGTGCGAGCGCGGTTCCGCCGGTGTCTTGCTGTTTGTCAAGACTGTTCGAGAGTCTCTCGACTGTTCACGCCGGTTTCGAAAGAGTCGGACCGGAGCTGCGCAACGCCGGTACCGACAGCAAGCAGTTCGAAGAGCTGACCACTTGCAACCCGGGCGGCAGCGATTCCCCGAAGCTGCGGACCGCGTCCGCCCGTTCGGGCGAGACGTACTTGGACAGGGGCTGGATGGTTTCTTCGGCGATCCCAAGCACCATCAAGCGGGAGATTGCCTGCTCGCGAATTGCATCATCGATGTCACGCGATCGATCGTCGGTGCACCGCGCGATCAGTGCGATAGCGGAAGCCGTTACCGCCGTGAACGTGGATAAGTCCAGCAGGGCTTTCAGCCACTCGCCGGCAACTTCCGCCGCCACTACAGAGTGCGGCGGCCCGTACAGCGGAATGCGGGCGCCCAGTCGGCCGAGCGACCACAGCCAAATGGCATCTCCAGGTTCTCTTCCGATCTTCGCCACGAGTTCATGGCCAAGCGAAGCACGGGTGCTGGCGAGCAGGTGCTCAAGGCTCGCAAACAGGCGCCACTCCTCGTACTCGAGTTGCCGGTTCACGCGGCCCTTTTTTTTGCGACCGGCACGACGAGTATGGTTGCGATAGAGCGCCTGCTGCTCGCTGGCATTGATGCCGCCGGCGATCCGACGCAACAGCACCAGCCTTTCGACCTGACATTGCAGATCGTCGGCAAAGACGGGCGCGTTCGACGCGATGGTTCGCAGGTCGCTAACCCGCGCATCATCACCCGGCACACCGAACCCCGGCCGCAAACAGAAGCCGGATAGATTGAGCCAACGCACCTCATGGCGCGGGGACTTTTTGCGTCCAGCGGCAACCTCGATGAGCATATCGCCGAACCGGCGAATGGCTGAGATGGGCCACGAGTCTCTCTTCGCGCCGAGCGCCGCTTCCATTTGGCTGACAAGAGTCTCGGGCGCCAGCGTGTCGCCATCGGCAGAGCCGCCAAAAACACTGCGGATCAGTTGCGCAGCGGATTCGACAGTTGCATCGGAAGCGGTAACGGCCGATGAAGCTGCCGGCACGGGTTGTGGTTTCGCAGTATCGAGTTGCTGCGCTTGTGCCTCTTCGCTGCGCAGTTCGAATTGCAGCCGCCAGCGATGCGGCGTGTCTCGCGATTCACACCAGAGTTCGAGCGTACCAACCTCCGTGAAGCTGGCTCTGAGACCTACAATCAAGTGCACGTCGCGCATTTTCTTGCCGTAGCGCAACAAGGTCACGAGCGGAGCATGACGGTGTACGTTCGCTTCGTCCAATGCAGCGACTTCGCCGTGCGCATCGTGCCCCGTGTGCGAACTGTACAGCGTGAACGACACCGGGCGGTTAGCCAGCACCGAGAATTCGCGGTTGAGTAGCGGAAGTGTGGCGCCCTCTTCGACCCCGGCAGGCAAAATGCAGATGCCCTGCAGACCGTCGTCCGAGCGCCACCCGATGTAGTACGTGCGCGCGCTGCCAGCCCGGATGCGCAAACCGGTGCCGCGCCGTACGCGGCCGTAGTAAGCAGCACCCCGAGCCACCGCACTATCTACCGCTTCGTTGTTGAGGAGCTTGGGCCGCCAGCCGGTTTGGGCGCCACCGAACCAGGCGGAAATTGCCTCGACAATCCTCTCGCGAGTCACCGCCGGCGCACAGAAGCCGCCATTGAAGAGCACCGCATTGGGTTGAGCCATTTTCTGGTTTGCAGACGAACCGTTCATGGCGACAGCCGCTTGCGTCAGAAATGCGGCAAGGTGCCTGGTGATGGCGGGATCGCTGGCGTAGGGCAGGCCGAGTTCGCGCAACCCTGTTGGCCGGCCATGCGCCGGCATCTCATCAGGCGCAGTGATTGGCAGGAACCCGGCCGTCAGAATTTGCAGGACTTCCTCGCGCGTCAGGTCAACGCTGAGCGCCTGTCCGACGACGGCACGGCCGCTGCCCAAGACCGTGACCGGCACGCGCGACAGTTCCGAGGACGAATCGCTCAGCAGCCGCTCTTTCGCGGCACAGCACGCCCGGCGTAACGCATAACGCTGTCGCAGCGTGAGCTTAATGCCTTTAAGCTTCTCTTCGAGCTTATCTTCCACGCGGCGGGCCAGGGCGAAATCGAGATTATCGCCGCCGAGCAAAAGGTGCTCGCCGATGGCGGTTCGCTCGAACTGCAACTCGCCATTGACCAAGCGAGCGCGCACCAGGCTGAAGTCGGTCGTGCCGCCGCCGATGTCGCAGATCAGAATCAGTTCGCCATCGCGGAGGTCTTCACCGTTCCCATCCCGCGCCAGATACGGGCGCGAGGTGGGGCCAGGCGAAGATGGGCCACCTGCCTGCGGGAGTGATTTCGCCGCGATCCGATTTTCCGCGATCGAATTTGCCGCAATCCAGGCATAAAACGCGGCCAACGGTTCTTCGAGCAGAGTGAGCTTGTCGAGTCCGGCACGGCGGGCGGCTTCGACCGTCAGCTCGCGCGCTTCCTCATCGAACGAAGCGGGCACAGTGAGGACGATTTCCTGATGCTCAAAACGCGTTTCTGCATCCGTGCCAATCGCCCCGTTCCAGGCGTCGCGCAGATGCATAAGGTAACGCGCGGACGCTTCGACCGGGGAAATCATCGGCTGCGGCGGTTCCGCTTGCGCCGGCAGGATCTTGGCGCGGCGATCCACGCCAGGATAGGAAAGCCACGACTTGGCCGATGACACTTGGCGGCTCGGCACAAGCGCTCCCTGTTCGCGCGCGAGCACACCGGTGACCATGGGCGGATTCTCATCCCACGTGGCGCTCACGGCTCCGGCAGACAACTCATCTTCCGTGGGGAAGTAAAGAAAAGAAGGAAGGGCGGGAAGCGTGCGGACTTCCCCGTGTCCCACCAACTGCGGTACGGGGAACACACGAATGGGGGAGCCCGCATCAGCGACTTCCGGAGTATCGATGTACGCATCGATGTACGCTACGACGGAGTTTGTCGTGCCCAGATCGATGCCGATCAGATAACGCGAAGGCACCGACGACTCACCTCCCGGTTTTTTCGCGAATGTTCAGCTCCAGCTTCCAGCGCTGCGTGCCGTCGCGGGATACGCACCAGACCTCGAGGGTGCCGAGTTCGGTGACGCGAGTCTCGATCCGCACCGGTACAACCGTTCCCTGCTGGCCATCCAGTTTGAGCGTGACCTCCAGCGGGCTGAGTTCCTCGATATCGGCGCCCCAATCTTCCAGCAGGCTGCCGACATGGTCCTGCTTACGGACGCTGGAACTCAGGAAACGAAACTCGGCTGGTTCGCCGACAACGAGGCCAAACTCCCGGCCGGGAATCGCGGCCTCGGTGCCCTCCTCCATGCCAAAGGGAACAACACAGAGCGCCTTGAGCGGAGCCTCCATGCCGGGCACTGCGGGCATTGCGCTTTCAATTCCGATGTAGTACGTCCGCGAAGCGCCACTGCGGATGCGCACGCCTCGACCGCGACGCGCCTTGCCGTAATAAGCCGCGCCGCGCGCCACGGCGTGCTCCAAATCGGGAGCTTCCAGGATCTGCTCCGCCCCGAGCGCGTCGAATCCTTCTTGTCGCAACCAGCTGTTCAGCACCTCGACCACTCGGTCGCGCAGCACCGCCGCCTTCATCACTCCGCCGTTGAACAGGATGTGCGTTGGACATGCCAGTCCGCTGCGGCCGCGCCGGATGACCGCCGCCTCGGGACTGTTGCGAACTTGCTCCGACAGAAACCGCGCCAGGTGCTTGGTGATGGCTGCATCGGCCGCGTACGGCAGGCCCAACTCCTGAAAGCCAACACGGCGTTGCCGCGCGGGTAACTCGCCGCTCGCGACTTTGGGGAAGAATCCTTCGACCAGGACCTGGTCGAGGTCTTCGCGCACCAGTTCCGTTTTGATAGTGCCGCCGACGAGTTTCGTTCCCTTGCCCAGCAACGTAATTGGACGCTTCTGCGTCTTGGGCGATTCGAACAGTTTTTCCTTTTCCATGCGGCATTGATGCCACAGGCCGTGCAACTGCCAGGTATCGATGCGGTTGCCCGAGGCTTCCAGGCGCTGCTGCAGAACGCGCGCCAGCGCCAAGTCCATGTTGTCGCCGCCCAGTAGGATGTGGTCGCCAACGGCGACGCGCTTCAGCGTCAGGTCGCCGTCCTCTTCGGAAACCACGATGAGGCTGAGATCCGTGGTGCCGCCGCCGACGTCGCACACGAGAACGAGGTCGCCGACCTTGATGCGGCGGCGCCAGGCATCACCCTGGCTTTCAAGCCACGCGTAAAAGGCTGCCAGTGGCTCTTCCAGTAACGTGACGTGCGGATAGCCGGCCTGTTCGGCGGCGCGCCTGGTCAACTCGCGGGCTTCTTCGTCAAACGAAGCGGGCACCGTGAGCAGCACCTCCTGTTCCGCAAGAGCGAGTTCCCCTTGCTCCCCTCCCTCGCCGCTGTCCCACACGGTGCGCAAGTACCGCAAGAACTGCGATGACGCTTCGACCGGCGATAGCTTGGGGACCTCCTCGGGCGCTTGCCAGGGCAAGATCGGTGCAGTGCGGTCCACCCCAGCGTAAGACAACCAGGATTTGGCCGAGGCGACCAGGCGGTTTGGACTCTCCGCGCCGCGTTTGCGCGCCAGTTCGCCGATCACGAACTTCGGCTCGGGCTCCCATGGCAAGGCGAGGCTGCCCTTGGGAAAATCAAATTCGCCCGGGATGTAGAGAAACGAGGGCAGCAACGTGCGTTCCGCCACTTCGTTCGGATTCACCAGCTGCGGAATGCTGCGCACCTCGATGCGGCTTTCCTCTTCGGCAGCAGTAGCGTCGCAGCGCGCCAGCGCCGAATTTGTGGTCCCAAGGTCGATGCCAACGATGTATTTGGCCGCCAACGAAAATCTCCTTTTTCAATGTCGATTGTATGGATGTGGATCAGCCGTTACAAAAGTTCGACCTCAGCCGGCGCAACCACCATGCGGCCGGCGGCCTGGGGCAACGGGGGCAGGTTCACTTCCTTCACGCGCCAGCCTTTGTGTCGTAACACACCGCGAACTGGCGGCTCTCCCGCCACGTTGCCGATCAATTTGATGGATGCCAGGTCAAAACCCGCTGGCACCGTTACCGGCTGACCTTCTTCGGAGTTCAGAATCGGCTCCAGCTTTACATAGTGGTCGAGCACCTGCCGGCAAGTTTCGTGGATGGTGCGGACCGCGGCTCCAAGCTGCGCGTCGGGATAGGCGGAGATGTTCTCCGCCAGGAAATCGATGAGCCGCCCATCGCGTTGCAGCAGCGCAAGCATCTGCACGGCGCGATCGAACGCTTCCGAGGCTGGCCGTTCAACTTCCTTCAGACCAGAGACGGAAGGTGCAGCAGCAGTTGACGCCTGCGGAGCCGGACCGGCAGGTTTGACCAGCTTCTGTGCGATGTCGTTGGGAATGTCAGCGTGGAACAGGATCGAAAAGAAACATCGAAAGGCAAAAGCTACTCGTTCCCAGAATCCGTTCATAACCACTCCTATGATTAGAAACCCAATGATCAGAAATCCAATGAATTAGAATAATTCACCGCCTCTTGCGCAGAGTTCGGAGATAATCCGAGCGGCTCGTATGCAATCATACCAATACGGTCAGGCGATTCGTAATCGCGGGCGGCAGGCTGGCCGGCGTCGTCATTTTGTGCGCCAGTCGAGGGACGGCGCTTTTTTGTGGTTCAGGATGAACAAACGGGCAAAGATCAGCGCGAGAAGAACGCAATTCACTTACGATGATCGCGGGAAGAGCCCGATTCCCGCTGTTGCTTGGACATCATTTCTTGGCGGTGACCCGGTCTGCAATTTTGTCATACTCGGTTTTCGACATGATGCGCCGCGTCACCACTTCGCCGGGTTCGTTATAGGGACGCCCCGCAATCACGCGGTCTGCTTCTGCCGCAGTCACGCCCGGCAAGCTCAGTAACTGCTCTTTTGTTGCAGTGTTCAAATCGAGTGGCTTGTCGCGGCTCCAACCCTCGCGTATCCCTGCCGCCACAGCCTGGGCATCGCGCTTCACCTCCGCCGTTGCTTGCGCGGTTTTCTCCTGCAGGTCTTGCGAGTTTTGTTGTTGAGTGCAGCCTGCGAGCGCAGCCAGCAGCAAAATTGTGGAAACGTGCCGATATCTGAGGAAGTCCATTTTCATCAGCTTCTTTCCGCTGTCTTGGATGATATCTCAGCCCTGTCTGGTTGCGCCATTCTTGTGGGGACGGGGGGCCATCCGCCGATGCTCATAGAGAAAATGGGACCATGCTCACTCCGAGCGGGCGAATCGACGAGCCGCCCCTCTTCTCTGTATTACGGGCCCAAATCCAGTCCATAAGGCGGGTGGCTGAAGGTTCCGCCGATCTTGATGGACACGATCTCTCCGTCAAGATGCTGCTCACCCACCTTTGGCATGGATCAGCCCTGCATTCAACCTGGACCGGGCGCTCAGTCGCCGGGATCAATTTGGATCACCGCCCTGGCGCTAGGCGCACACTAGGATTCTACGGCTGTCACTTCATATAAACTTGCGTTTTGCCCTGCTTTGCAGGGAGGTACTGAAATCGGTCCAGGAGGAAGCGTTTGCCACTAAACCGGGATGTGCTTTGGTACAAGGACGCGATCATCTATCAAGTCCACGTCCGCACTTTCCACGACAGCAACGGGGATGGCATCGGTGATTTTCCAGGGCTTCAAGAGAAGCTCGACTACCTCCAGGAACTGGGGATCAGCGCGCTATGGCTCATGCCATTCTTCCCCTCTCCTCTGCGCGACGATGGCTACGACATCGCGGATTACAACGCCGTCCATTCCAGCTATGGAACATTGGAGGATTTTCGGCAGTTTCTGGAGTCGGCCCACGAGCGAGGAATCCGGGTCATCATCGAAATGGTGTTGAATCACACATCCGATCAGCATCCCTGGTTTCAAGAGTCGCGAAGTTCGCGGGACAATCCCCGCCGCGATTGGTACGTCTGGAGCGATACCGACACCCGGTACAACGGAACCCGCATCATTTTTCTTGACACCGAAACGTCCAACTGGGCGTGGGACCCGATTTCGAAATCCTTCTATTGGCATCGCTTCTTCAGTCACCAGCCCGATCTCAACTACGACAATCCTGCGGTTCGGGAACAGATGTGGAATGTGATGAAGTTCTGGCTGGAGATGGGTGTTGACGCCTTCCGGCTCGACGCGGTGCCGTACCTGGTGGAACGGGAGGGCACCAATTGTGAGAACTTGCCGGAGACCCACGCTGTCCTGAAGGAGTTGCGGCGAAAACTCGATGAAAAATTCCCGGGCAGGATGCTTCTGGCGGAGGCCAATCAGTGGCCCGCGGATCTTCGCCCCTATTTCGGTGACGGAGATGAATTCCACATGGCGTTTCATTTTCCCTTGATGCCTAGGATGTTCATGGGGCTGAAGTTGGAAGACCGCAAGCCCATCACTGAAATCTTGCAGCAGACCCCGGAAATCCCGCCCTCATGCCAATGGTGCCTGTTCCTGCGCAACCATGACGAGCTGACCCTGGAGATGGTAACCGACATGGAACGCGACTACATGTACGACACCTACGCCGAAAGCAAGACGATGCGGCTGAACCTCGGAATTCGGAGGCGCCTCGCTCCTTTGTTGGACAACGACCGCAGGCGCATCGAGTTAATGAACGGGATGCTGATGTCACTACCCGGCACTCCTATCATCTATTACGGCGATGAAATTGGAATGGGCGATAACATCAATTTAGGCGACCGTAACGGAGTAAGGACTCCGATGCAGTGGAACGGGGGATTGAATGGTGGCTTTTCTACCGCGGCCCCGGAGCGTCTGTATGCCCCCCTTATTCAGGATCCGGTCTATGGTTATCCGGCCGTGAACGTCTTGAGGCAAAAAGCGAGCGAACATTTGCTCCTCAACTGGATGCAACGCATCATAACGGTTCGCAGATCGACCGGGGTGTTCGGTAGGGGATCGATTGAGTTTCTCTATCCAGCCAATCACAGAATACTGGCCTATGTGCGGCGACTGGGAAACGAGGCGGTCCTGGTGGTCAACAATCTTTCGAGCACCGCGCAAGCTGTCGAACTGGATCTGCGGCGCTACAAGGGAAATATTCCGATCGAGATGTTTGGCAGGAATATGTTTCCGCGTGTGGGTGACCTGCCGTACCTGCTAACTATGGGGCCCTACCAGTTTTACTGGTTCCGGCTGCGACGAATCTGAGCAAGTGTAGATAGTGAAAACGATGTCACATGACGCGCGTCTTCACCAGGACACGCGGCGGTACTTCGCATGGAGATGAAATTGGCAGAGGAGAGCTATCTTACGGATGATTTTCTTCGCCAACTGATCAACGTCGGCGAAGTGGACATCCTCGTGGGCTTGCCCACTCACAATAACGCCAAAACTATCGGGTCGATCGTCCACACCATTCAGAGCGGCATCCTACGCGGGTTTCCCCGAGAGCGAGCCGTGATCGTTAACGCCGATGGGGGGTCGCGGGATGGCACTCCCGAACTGGTCACGGGCGTTTCTATCGATGACGTGCGACCAGCCTCCAATCTGTACGCGCTCCGCACGTTGCACTCAATAAGCACGAAGTATGCGAGCAGCCCGGCGAGCGGAGTTGCCTTTCGGACGATTCTGGCTGCCGCCGAACTGCTCCGCGCCAGGGCCTGCGTGGTGATGTCACCCGAGTCCGCGAACATCGAACCCGAATGGCTCTCAAAGCTTCTGCGCCCCATTTATCGCGACGGCTTCGATCTGGTGACCCCCACCTATCGCAGACATAAGTTTGAGGGGCTGCTCATAACGAATTTGTTGTACCCGATGACCCGCGCACTTTACGGGTTAAGAATCCGTGAGGCATACTCGCCTGAGTTCGGATTCTCCGGCCGTCTCGCAAGTCAATTCCTTGGACAAAATGTTTGGAATGACGGAACCGACGGGGACGGTGTCGGACTTCGCTTCACCCTGGCTGCGATCACGGGACGATACCGTATCTGCCAGTCCTTCCTTGGAGAAAAGGATCGCGTCGAGCGACATGCTGCTGACCTGGTGCCGGCGCTGCGACAAACTGTCGGCGCCCTGTTCTCCGTATTGGAGCCAGACTTTCCCGTCTGGAGTGCCGTGGCCGGTTCCCAGCCGGCCCCTACTACCGGGGCCGACCAGGAAGTGCTTCTGGAACCACTGCGAGTAAATCGGAAACGATTGCGTGAGATGTTCTCGACCGGAGTTGCCGAATTGGAGTCTGTCTTTCAGTCCATCCTTTCTCCCTCCACCCTGGCAGAACTCCAGCGCATCGCCCGCCTGGGCGAAGAGGAGTTTCATTACCCTGCAGAATTGTGGGTCAGGACGGTTTACGAGTTTGCCGCCTCGTATCAGAAATCTGTGATCAGCCGGGATCATATCGTCCAGGCCTTAGCACCGCTTTTCCGCGGGAGAGCGTTCACGTTCCTGATGGAGAACCGCAACGCTTCTGCGGACGACGTCGAGAACAATATCGAAGGTTTGTGCCTTGAGTTCGAGCGATTGAAACCGTATCTGCTGCAGCTGTGGACATCGAGAGAGTGAGGCAAACTATGCGGGAAATGATTATCAGCGAACTAAGTCAGGCGCTGCACGAGATTGCCAGAGGTTTCGCACACTACCTTCCTCGTATCATCGTGATGCTGATCCTGGCATTTGTGGGCTGGGTGATCGCGTACGTTGCAAAAGCGGTTCTGCGCAGCACTCTGCGGCTCATCAAGTTCGACAAGCTTTCAGAAAACGCAGGCGCCTCGCAACTGCTCACCAAGGCCGCTTTGCCTTCGGCGACGGAGATGTTGAGCCGTTTCGTCTTTTGGGTGACCTGGCTCGGCTTCATTCTGCTGGGCGTGCGCGTGCTCGGGATTCTGGGCCTGCAGGAGCAAATCGCAACTTTCTTTCTTTTCCTGCCGCGTCTATTCGTAGCGATGTTCATCCTGTTTTTCGGACTGCTGGCAGCTAGCTTCTTTTCTCGCGCCGCTCTATTGGCTGCGGTAAATGCGAATGTGCCTTCACCCCGGGTTTTGAGCCGCGCTGTCCGCAGCATCATCATTGTTTTCGTATTGTCTATCGTCTTTGAAGAACTGGGTCTGGCAGAGCAGACCATGCTGGTTGCCTTCGGAATTGCCTTCGGAGCCCTGATGCTCGGCTTGGCAATCGCATTCGGCATGGGGGGCAGAGACTTGGCCCGGCGTTTCCTGGAGAAGAGGTTTGTTCGCGGGAAGAAGGAGGAGAACGAAGACGAACTGTCGCCGCTCTAGTGAACGAAGCACAAGCATAATGCCAACTGTCGGCCGGTTGGGGTAGGATGAATTACTCCCGGCTCCATTTGGGCGGCTAGTGACATGCGACTACTCAGCATCCGGCTCATTGTTTCCCTCATCGTGGGCATCACGCTGGTCTCGCTCTCGTCCTCGTATTACGAGGCGTTGGGTGAGAAACGTCGCCTAAGCCGGGACCTGGAGCGGCGCGCCGAGGTATTGGGCGAAAGTCTCGCGGGAAATGTGGAACGCGACCTGGAGAAAGATTCGCTGCAGGATTTGCAGCGCATCGTGGAGCACTTCGGGAACCGGGAGCATCTCTCGGGACTGGCTATCTACCGCCGGCAGGGCGATTTGCTGGCCGTTACACCGGAGTTGGCATCCACGCTGGCTACCGTTCCCTCCGTAATGTCTCAAGCCTTGCGTGAGAACCATGGAGCAGGCGCGTTTCAACGAGTGGGCAATGCCTCGCTACACATCTACGCTCTACCTCTTCACCAGCACGACGAAGTCATCGGCGGCCTCGCGATTGTTCATGATGCCGGCTATATTCGGGCGGAGAGCCTTCACATTTGGCGCGAAACATTCCTGCGAGCGCTGGCACATGTGTTTCTCATCGTGCTGATCACGCTGTTGATTGTTCGCTGGAGTATTGCCGGACCCATCGCACGTACGGCGCAGTGGATGCGCGCTTTGCGGACGGGGCGAATCTCTTCCCGCCAGAACGCCACCGATCTGGATCTCTTTCGCCCCCTGGTGCGGGAGGTCGCCGCCTTCGCCGAAAGCCTTCACCAGGCGCGGTCGGCGGCCGAAACGGAAGCCCGCCTGCGGGACACGGGTGAGTCTCTGTGGACAGCCGACCGGCTGGCCGTGCACGTGCGCACACGCCTGGACAATGCGCGTCTTTTTGTCGTGTCTAATCGCGAGCCCTACGTGCACATGCGGCGCGGCAAATCAGTGGAAGTGATTGTGCCGCCCAGCGGGTTGGTCACTGCGATCGAGCCCATACTGCGCGCCTGTGACGGAACCTGGATCGCCCATGGCAATGGCGATGCCGACCTCGAAACGGTTGATGAGCACGACCGGCTGCGCGTGCCTCCGGAAGATCCTCACTACAGCTTGCGCCGGGTCTGGCTGAACAAGGCGGAAGAAGAAGGCTATTACTACGGATTTGCCAACGAGGGAATCTGGCCTCTATGTCATATCGCGCACACCCGCCCGATCTTTCGCGCGGAGGACTGGAAATACTATCAGGCCGTAAACCTGAAGTTCGCCGGTGCGCTGCTCGAAGAGATGAGGGACGTGAAGAAGCCCATTGTGCTCGTGCAGGATTACCACTTCGCGTTGCTGCCTCGGCTGATTAAGGAAAAAAGACCGGAGGCCAGGGTGGCAATCTTCTGGCACATCCCGTGGCCCACCCCGGAGGCATTTGACATCTCTCCGTGGCGACGCGAACTTGTGGAGGGTCTGCTCGGTGCCGATCTGATAGGGTTTCACATCCAGTCGCACTGCAATAACTTCCTGCAGACGGTGGACCGGGTAGTGGAGTCACGCGTCGATTGGGAACACTTTTCGGTGAGACGTCTGGATCATCTCACCCTGGTGCGACCCTTTCCCATCAGTGTGGACTTCACTAATGTGCACCGGCCGGAGTCGACACTGGATTCCTACACCGAACGTTCCACTTTGTTCAAGGCCTTGGGGGTTGAGGCTACCTTCATGGGTGTGGGCGTAGACCGGGTCGACTACACCAAGGGGATTCTGGAGCGTTTTCTGGCCATTGAGCGCTTTCTGGAGAAGTATCCTTCCTATCAGGGCCAGTTCACATTCGTGCAGATTGGCGCTCCCAGTCGCAGCCACCTGAAACGCTATCACGATCTGATGGCGGAGGTGGAAGCGGAAGCCGACCGTATCAACTGGCGGTTCCAGACGGACAAATGGAAGCCCATCGTCTTTCTGAACCGGCAGCATAACCACCAGGAGATTCAAAGCTACTACCGCGCCGCAGACTTATGCCTGGTTACCTCGTTGCACGATGGCATGAATCTGGTGGCGAAAGAATTCGTGGCCGCCCGGCACGACGAAAGGGGTGTTTTAATCCTGAGTTGTTTCACCGGCGCCGCCCACGAGTTGCGCGATGCCTTGCAGATAAACCCCTACGATATCGACCAGACGGCGGAGGCGATTCGTTTCGCTCTTGCCATGGAGCCGGAGGAGAAGGAATTGCGTATGCGACACATGCGGAAGACGGTCAGGGAACACAACGTTTACCGCTGGGCAGGAAGCCTCATCGCGGAACTCTGTGAGCTGCGCCTGGACGCGTCGGACGAAAGCAAGGAGAAGCCCCGAGCGAGCACTGCTGCCTGGGGATGAGGAGCGGGGTGTTGTCCAGCACGGTCAATCCAATCGAAGTCGAGGGGTTCATGAACGCGGTGGCACAGTCGCCGGTTTCCGCGCTTCTGCTCGACTATGACGGTATTCTCGCGCCCTTCTGCCTCAATCGCCAGGAGGCTCTCCCCTATCCGGGAATGACCGCGCTCCTGCAGGAGATCATCGTCAATGGGCGCACCCGCGTGGTCATCATCACAGGTCGGAACGCCCGCGAAGTGATCCCGCTGCTTGCGGTTCACCCCAGTCCCGAGATCTGGGGATGCCATGGGTTGGAGCGGTTGAGACCGGATGGAACCTGCGAGGCACCCCGCGTGGAAGAGCCGGTGCTGCACGCACTGGCGGACGCAGATCGTTGGTTAAGGTATCAGGGGCTGCACAACCGGGCTGAGTTCAAAACCGCTGCCGTCGCCGTCCATTGGCGCGGGCTGGACGAAGCGACGGCGGCCGAAATCCGCGACCAGGTTTTGCTGGGCTGGCTCCCCATTGCTCAAAGTACGCCAATGGAACTGCTGGAGTTCGATGGCGGTATTGAAATGCGCATGCCGGGTCGTGACAAAGGGGACGCGGTCCGCACCATCCTGGATGAAATCGGCCCGGGGGTTCCCGTCGCCTACCTGGGGGATGACTTGACCGACGAGCGGGCTTTCCTCGCTCTTGGTGCCCTGGGCCTAAGCGTGTTGGTTCGCCCCGAGTGGCGCAAAACTGCGGCCGCCCTGTGGATCAGGCCGCCAGAAGGTCTGCGGGAGTTTCTGACGCGGTGGCTGCAAGCCTGTCGTGAGGGGCAACATCGCGCAGGGTCAGAGTCTTCTGGCCTTAAATGAGTAAGAGTGCGACCCGAATGCCAGAGACGCCCTCGAGCATCCTAAGAGATGTGCGCGGCGAATTGCCTGAGCTAGGCGCGCAACATTTCTGAGACTTTCTCTAGCCATGAAACCAACATCACCTCCGGCGCAGCGGCCAAGAAAAAGCATAATTTCGAGCGGGGCCGGACTTATTTCAAGCTCCGGCCGGGTTACCCGCAATATCCGGTAGCAGACGCGAACTCCCTCCAGCGGCGTTCTCAATGAGCGAAATCGCCCTTCTGTCGTCAACCGTTCTCAAACCCGATGAACTATTATCGGCGCGCTGCCGATAAGAGACAGTGAGCCGCAGGAAAACCCGATGAAGTGCTGTGCACTAAGAACGCCGCAGCGCGGACTCCTGGCTGGAAATGGTCGTCCTCGAATAGGAGCATTGGATCATGGAACCTGAATATTCAATCATAAAGAACAGAAGTGCGTTTCCTATCGAAGCCGGAGCAACCGTCAAGGCGAGCAAGAATAGCCAGACTATCCATGCAACTACAGTAAATATGAGTGCAGGCGATGTGCTTCTGCATTTCGAAGAGCCGGTTCAACTCGCGGTGGGTGATCAGGTGGCCTGCGAATTCAGAGTCGCACACGAGGCCGGCTCGCCGCTCCCGTATTGGGGGCTGGGAAACGTCGTCCGCGCAGAGGACTGCCGCGTCGCGGTCGTGCTCAAAGCCGGCGACTTTTCTCCATTGGAATCCGAAACCGACGCCGCGGCCTCAGCGCGAATCTGAGCCACGCTCGCGGCAGCCTTCCGGGCGTCCAGCTCATACGACGCTGGAGTTCCTCCAGCGTCTTTTTGCATAGTTGGTTCGTAAGCGTCCAAGCAACGCACCTTGTCCGGTCAACGCCCGCCCTAGCACCCGGCTCCTCCAACGCCCGCACGAATTGTTGACATTGCGGTCTTGGGCGCACACGTAACCACTGCGGTCGGCAGTTACCTCGGGCATCGTCCCACCTCTTTCACCCCGCCCTTACGTGGCGGGCCTCAGCACCGTACAAACGGAGGCGCAGATAGGCCCCCCGATGTTGAACGTCGCTGCCAGACGCGGATTCTTCACTTGCAGCCCGGTGGGAGCCTTGCCCCGGAGTTGCCACGCGCACCACCCCAGCATGGCGATTCCGGTGGCGCCAATGGGATGGCCTTTGGCAATGAGTCCGCCGGAGGTGTTGATGGCGCACTCGCCGTCCACGCCTGCTTTGCCCTCGCACCAATAGCGCGCGCCCTGGCCGACGGCGGCCTTGCCCAGCACTTCTGTGCCGATGGCGCCCATCACCGTGAAGCAATCGTGGACCTCGGCGACGTTCACATCCCCGGGCTTGACCCCGGCCATGTCATAGGCCTTGTTCATCGCGCGGTAGGCGCCCTCGGGCCGCAGGACATCGCGTCCCGCTTTCTTCAGGGGATCGGTAGCCTGAGCATAGCCTGCGATCTCTACGCAGTCGGCCTTGTTCACGCCGAGCCTCTGCAACCCCTCCTCGGTTGCCAAGATGAGGCTGGCGTAGCCATCGGTGATCTGGGAGCAGTCGTAAGTCTTCAGGGGCAGGCCCTCGACAATGTAGCGATTGATGCCTTCGATCTTCATCGCCTGGTCCACAGTGATCTGCACATTGCGCATTTGGGCGTAGGGATTTTGGCGCGCGTTAGCGTACTCGGCGACCGCGATCTGCGCCAAATCCTCCTCCCGCACCCGATGCACCTTCAGGTAGCACTCCATGATCTCGGCGAACAGGTGGGGAAAGATGAACACCTTGCCCTCGCGCTCGTCGGGGTGGGAGAAGTAGCCCAGAGCCTTGCCGATGAGCTTGCCGTCCATCTTGCCTTCGGCGTCGCGCATCTTCTCGTAGCCGACCGCGATGCCGACGTCACCCCACCCCAGCAGGAGTTTCTGGATGACGGAGAGCACGGCCTGACCGCCGGAGGCGCAGGCGTTCTCCACGGATTCTATGGGCTTGCCGGCCAGGCCCGGCAGCATTGCCATCAGGCCGGCGAGCAGACCCTGCTCGTTCAGGGAAATATTGCAGGTGGCGCCGATCGAGCCTACATCCAGAACGGCGGGCTCGACGCCGATCTCGCTGCACGCTCCGTTGACGGCGTTCTGGATGATCTCAGGCACCGACATGGCCATGAGCTTTCCGAATTTCGATTGATGGTAGGCGGCGATGTAAATGCGCTTCATAAGACACCTCTCAGGATGATTTCCGCTCCGGCGTGAACGTATCGCTTTCACCGGCGCCGGCAAACTTGAGACTTCGTAGTTGGTCCTGGAGTTCGAGTTTCAGGACCTTACCATAGGCGTTGCGGGGCAACGCTTCTATAAAGATGATCTGCCGGGGCAGTTTGATCCTATTGATTCTGGGACGAAGGAACTCGATGAGTTCGAGGTCGCTGGTGTTCGCGCCTGATTTCAGCGCAACGAAGGCGACTGGAACTTCGCCCCACTTCTCATCGGTCGTCCCCATGACGGAGGCCTCGGCAATGGCCGGATGATCGAGTAATTCCTTCTCGATCTCCGCCGGATAGATGTTAACACCGCCGCTGATGATCATGTCTTTAGAGCGGCCTGCGATGTAGAAGAACCCATCTTCGTCGCATCGTGCCAGGTCGCCAGTGTGGAACCATCCTTCCCGGTCGAGCACCTGGGCGGTGGCGGCCGGATTGTTCCAGTAGCCCCGGCAAACGTGTGGCCCTCGCAGGCACAGTTCCCCAACCTCAAGTTCGCCAACTTCATTGGTTGCGACCTGCTTACCCTCGGGGTCGAGGAGTTTCGCCTCCGTGAACATCATCGGCTTACCAATAGAACCAGGCTTGCGCAGGGAGTCCTCGTCGCTCATGGCAAAGCAGTTCACGCCGACCTCGGTCAGTCCGTAACCTTGGCGAAAAATCAGTCCGCGCTCCTGGTAGGCACGGAGAAGTTGTAACGGAAGCGGAGCGCCTCCGCTGGCACACCAGCGCAGATGGCTGAAATCGAGCGATGCGAATTCTGGCGAATCGAGAAACATTTTCAAGATCGTCGGTACGCCGAAAAGAATCGTGCACTCGTAGTCTCGGAAAGCTTGTAAAACTTCAGCGGCGTCGAAACCGTCATGCAAAACGATGCTGCCCCCGATGGCGAACAGCGGCGTCATGAATACGGTGAGGCCACCGGCGTGATACATGGGCGTGTAAACCTGAACCCGGTCACTCTGCCGCAATTGCCAGGAGACAACCGTATTGTAGGCGTTCCATGCGATCTGCCGGTGTGGAATCATTACGCCCTTCGGCCGCCCGGTGGTGCCGCTCGTATAAAGCAAGCAGAAAATATCCTCGGGTTGGAGTTTCGCCGAGAGCGGACCTGGACGAACCCGATCTATACTTTCGGCGTAACTCAGCGTCTTCGGGACAGTGTCCTCCGCATCCAGACTTATGAAGTGCTCGAAGGCCACGAGTTGTTTGAGCTCTTGCGCGAGTTTCTCGTACCGCGCGGAGTACATGAGGCAGCGCGGTCCGCAGTCCGTGAATATCTGGTGCAGCTCGTGAGCCGTGCTGCGTGTCCCGAGAGGGACGAGGATAATGCCGGACTTACCCGCTGCCCAGAAGGCATCGACATATTCAACCCGGTTCTCGGAAAGGATGCAGACGCGATCCCCTGGGCTCAAAGAGCAGAGATCCGTCCAGACCCGCGCGCACTGCAGGGCCCGCCGATTTAGTTCTGCGTAAGTGAACTGCAGGCGCGTGGGAACGTGGATCAATGCCACCGCGTCGGGACTAAGGCGGGCACGCTCTCCGAGAATATCGCCGGTGATCACGAGGTCTCCCCAGACCGTCCGGAAACAGATTGCGCAGTGGCGACCAGGCGCGACGAATCTGACGCGAGGATTTGCAACAAGACTTGCGTCAACTTTTGGGGACGCTCGAACTGAGGTGCATGGCCGCAACGCTCAATGACCGTAAGCGTGCAATGCGGAAGCTGCGATTGCAACTTCTTCGCATAGTCTAGTGGGACGAGTCGATCGGAGGCACCCCAGATGAGATCGACCGGCAGCTGGAAGCTTGCCAGTTTGTCTTCGAGCAGGTATTTCGACATATCTTCTACGCTTGCGGCCAGCAGCCGCGAGATCGGACCTGTATTCGAGACGCGGACCAGATCATCGAGGACGAAATTCGGCCAACGAGCCGTGGAAGGATCCAGAACGGCATCGAGCGTGCGCCGAGCCTCTTCGCGGTCCTTGGGCATTATGCCAATCTCCGATGCATTCTTGATGGGGCCGCCATCGATGAGGATAACCCGCGTCACCCGATGCGGGTGTTTCTGCGCATATTTCTGCACATAGAGCATCGCCATCCAGGCGCCAAGCGAATTACCAGCAAGTACCATCGGTGCGTCTCGCCATGGCATTGCATCGAGCACCTGCTCCAGTGCGGTGAGCAGCGTTCCCAGACTCAGCGCACCCGCAACCGGGTCGCTCTCGCCATGGCCTGCAAGGTCCGGAATGACCAGCTGAAAGTGGCGCTTCAGCTCGGGCGCCACTTTGTTCCATGTTCCCGCTTGATCGCCTGCGCCATGCAGCAACACCAGCAAGGGCCCGGCGCCGCCATGCCACACGATCTGTTTTCCCACCGTGGTCGTAAGCTTCGTTTTCCGAAGACCGGCTCGGCGAAGCGCTCTCCTCCGTAACCAGACCGTCGTGGCGACGGGTCGCAAAAAGATAAGAATGAAGAAGACAATCAGAGCAGTAAGTGCAGCGAAAACCAGTAGCAGCACAATTTTGATTGGCAGGCTCATTCCGCTCCTCTCGGCCGGCTTGGTTGGAAGTCAAGTCCGAAAGCCGCCTACGGCATACGAAACGCGCAGCCCGCCTGGTTGTAGCCGACCCCGGAGCCGACCAGCACGACCAGGTTACCGGACTTCACCTTGCCCTGTTCGATCGCGTGGTCGAGTGCCATGGCGACGCAGGCGGAGCCGGTGTAGCCATACTGTTCCATGATGGTATGCGCGCGTTCCACGGGGACACCGAGACGGTCCATCACGCGTTCAATCGTGGGTTTCCGCACCTGGGTGAAGATGAAGCAATCGACGTCGCGCAGATCAAAACCACCGTCCTTTGCGAGTCGTTGCACGATGATCGGCCATGTCTCCTCGTTCAACTCCGGAGGATAACGGTTCTTGATCGTGCACGCGGTGCGCCCCGCCTTAACGGAGTCCTCACTGGCCGGTTCGAAGGTGCCTCCGGAATAGATGCCCCAATAGTCGTGATAAGAGCCGTCGGCGCGAAAGGTCGAAGTAATAAAGCCCGGCGAAGTTGCGGGTTCGAGCACGGCCGCGCCCGCGCCGTCACCATAGAAAAAGATCATCGGATCGGCAGCCGTCGTGAGTTTGTGCATGAGATAGACGCCGATGACGAGCACCGTCTTGATTCCCGGGTTGGCGGCGATGATTCCCGCGGCTGCGGAAAGACCGGTTGGAAACGAAGCACAGGCGCAACCGACATCAAACGTCCCCGCATTTTTTGCGCCCAGCTTATACTGCAGTACGACCGATGTAGCAGGTGTAATGTAGTCCGGCGAATCGGTGCCGAGGACGATCAGATCGACCTCCTCGGGTTTCTTGCCGGCGCGTTCCAGTGCGAGCTTGGCTGCGGGCAGAGCGACATCGCTGGTAGCCCAATTTTCGGGGGCGTTCCAGCGAGTCTTGATACCGCTGCTGGCCTCCATTTTGTCCACGAAATCCGGGATATGTTTGAAGCGCTCGCGAAGCATGTCATTGGTCACTTCGATCTCAGGTACGTACCTGCCGGTAGCGACAATGGTTGCGTAACGCGTCATGAATGAGCCCCTCTTGAATTGCTGTAAGTCATGTCCCCAGTACTAATCCGCCATCGACGGAGAGCACGGTACCGGTAATGAACGATGCCGCATCGGAGGCCAACCAAACGTAGGCCTCGGCAATGTCCTCAGGCTTTCCCATGCGACCCAGAGGCGTGTGCGAAACCATGTTCTGGACGACCTTCTCCGGCATCTTCTGCACCATTTCGGTCACGACGAAACCGGGAGCGACGGCGTTCACGCGGATATTGTATTTTGCCAGTTCACGCGACCACGTCCGGGCAAACGCGATGACTCCGGCCTTGGTGGCGGCGTAATTTGTCTGACCGAAATTTCCATACAGACCCGCGACGGAAGAGGCGTTGAGGATCACACCTGAGCCTTTGCGGATCATGTGGGGCACAACCGCCCGCGAGCAAAGGAAGACCCCTTTGAGGTTGACCGAGATGACCGAATCGAACGCATCATCGGTCATCGTACCGGCAACTGCACCATCCTTCCACTTAACGAACTGCGAGTCACGCGTGATGCCAGCGTTATTGATGAGCACATCCACCGCGCCCCACCGTCCGACCACTTCTTCGACGGCAGACTCCACATCGGCGGCATTACAGACACTGACTTTGCGGAAGAGCGCCTCTCCGCCGAGCGAGGACAGTTCGCGCAGCAACTCTTCCTGCCCGGCATCGTTGACATCCCATGCCGCCACACGGCAGCCTTCGCTGGCAAACCGCCGGGCCGTGGCGCGGCCGATCCCGGCCGCGGCTCCGGTGACGACGACGACCTTACCGCGCAGACCTGTGTCTTTCATGCGCCTCCTAAAAGTTGTATTTCAGCGCAAACTGGATCACTCTGGGCCCGGTGCTGGTCGACACGATGTGCCCAAAGTCAGACGAGGGATATATGATGTTGACCGGGTTGGCAAAATTCACATTGTTGAACAGATTGAAGAACTCGGCCCGGAATTCTACCCGTTGGCTTTCCGTGACCGGAATGGACTTCATGATGGAGAAGTCCGTGTTGATCTGCTTCGGGCCCCGTATGATGTTCCTGCCTAACTGTCCCCAGTCGGGGGTAAATGCGGGGGGTTGCATGAAGGCTGACGGGTCGAAATAGCCGTTCAAGCGGTCCTTCACGTCGCCGCTCTTGATCGCGGATGCCAGGGTTCGGCCGGGCACCAGGTCGGCTCTGGTTGCCACAAACGCGTCCGCCCGGCCGAAGATGGAGAACGGAACACCGGACTGCAGGGTCACGATTCCCGACACACTCCAGGTGTTTAGCAGTTTTTTCCCGAAAGCCGAGCCGCCGTGATACGCGTCTGGCAGGTTATATAAGTAACTCGCGACGAAGCGATGCCGCCGGTCGAAATCGGAAGAGGCATAGTTGCTTTGTTCGTTGACCATGTTGCCCGGGACCACCCCAATGTCGCTTACGTCACTGCCGGAGTAGTCGTCCATCGAGCGTGACCAAGTGTAGCTGAGCAGCATTTGCAGGCCTTTGGAGAAGCGCTTGTTGAGGGTTGCCTGGAGCGAGTTGTAATTGGAGTTAGCGTTGCTCTCCATCAGGAAGCTGCCCAATCCGGGGGCCGTCAGATTGCTGAAGCCGGGGTAGAGAGATCCGCCCAGACTTCCCGCCGTGGGCGGGAAGAATAACCCGCTTGGGGGAAGTCCAAACACTAGGTACGGATTTTGCGCTTGGTTGAACGAGAACAAGCGCGGAAACTTGCGCCCTTCCGTACCGACGTAGCCCAAGTCCAGCATCCAGTTGTTGGCGAAGCTCGTTTGCACTCCGAGGTTGAAGGATTGCACATAAGGGATGCTCCAGTCGTGCAGGTCTGGATAGATCCCGGTGGCCGGAACCGCAGTCTGGATAGGACCCAGGAAGTACGATGTCATTTTTAGGAAGGCTGGATATCCTCCGAAGGGGAAGGTGGCGCTGGGGCTCAGAGGGTTCAGCGGGAACTGGTTGGGCAGTGGAACTTGGAAAAATGGATTTTCGTTCGTGGTGACCAGCGCCGTGGCCATCATTTCGTAAGGCATGTTGAACAATTGGCTGTTATACAAGCGCATGTTGGGCCGATCAAAAAAGATGCCATAACCACCACGCAGGACAATCTTGCCGTTGTCCGTTAGTTGGTAAGCGAAGCCCACCCTGGGCGCGAAGTTCTTGTAGTTTGGATTCACCAAGCCGTTGCCAACTTTGGGAATTCCAGGCAAGTTTCCGTTCCCGGCCTGGACGAAGCCACCGGTGACGATCGAGCCACAGGTGCTGGGCACGGCCGGGCAATTAAGACCAAACCCCGGTATCAGCAGAGGAGTGGTCACGGCCTTCGACGGATCGAAGCCAACAAAATGGCCCTGGGTCTCGGTGGTCGGGCCGAAGTAGTCGTAGCGCAGTCCCAGGTTTAGCGTAAGGCGGGGCGTGACCTTCCAGTCGTCTTGGAAGAAGGCCGAAAAATCGTTGGCGCGGTTGTGGAGGCTGTTAGTGCCCGAGCCAATCACGGACGCCCCGGCAAGCCCGCCTAGAAAATCTGCGAAAGGATTGCCGGTCAGCAAGCCCAAGTAGAAGACTTCGCCGCTGGGGAATACATCGAAATAGGGAGCGTCCAGTTCCTGCCGCTTGTATTCGCCACCGAATTTGAGGGTGTGCCGGCCCTTCGTCCACGTCATCATATCGCTGCCGCTGTAGGTGTTGGTCGCAGCGTAGTTGGTGGCCAGCGGAGACGGTCCCAGAGTGAACATGTTCAAAAAGGATAACGTCGGCATTCCGGGAAACAAGCTACTTAAGGGCGATGAAATTCCTAAATCCGAAGAGCTGACGGGTTGCGATGGTTTGCCGGGGCCGTAAATCGTACTCCAGCCGAACCGGACTTCATTCAGCAAATGATTCGAGATCACTGAAGATATGCCTACCGAGAGCAGGCGCTGGGTGACGTCTTCCTCGGTCGGCCAGCCGGGCGCCTGCAGCGGGTTGCCGTCGCCAAAAGTATCGTAGAGCGCCTGATTGGTGCGATTGTTGGCATAGAAGAACTTGCCGAAGAAGCGATTTTTGTCATTCAGTTTGAAATCCAGATTGGTGTTGAACTGGTCTTCTTTGTAAGTCGAGTTGGAGGGGATCGTCTCTAAAACTGGGGTGGTCGGCGCCCCTGGTGAACAATTGCCGGTGGTGGTGACGCCAGGGGCCGAGGGAATCATGTACTGCCCGTTGATCTTGGCGTTCAGGGCATCGTAGGCCGTAATCGGGTCGAATAGTCCACCCAACCCATAACACTTCGAAAGCGCAACCAGAGATGCGGCATCGCGCTGCGGTCCCAGAAATGCCGGCAGGAACATCGTGGAGAGCGAGTTGGTCAGCGAGGTCCCATTGGTTTCGCGGGTGCCCTGATAGGAAATGAAAAACCAGGCGCGATCCTTCATGATCGGACCGCCCAGAGTGCCGCCAAACTGGTTGCGGTTGTACGTGGGCCGCGGCGTAACCACCCCTTCCGCTCCATTCAGGAAGAAATTGTTGGCATCCAGGTCGGTATTCCGCAGGAACTCGTAGACGTCGCCATGGACCCTGTTGGTGCCAGACTTGGTCACTGCGGCCACGACGCCACCCGCGTTGCGGCCCGCCGAAGCATCGTACAAACTGGTCTGAACGATGAATTCCTGGAGCGAGTCGATGGCGGGAACGGCGAGATTTGGGTTCGATCCGGTGCCGATGGAGTTCGCATCGACGCCATTGATGACCACGTCGTTGGAAAGTGCACGCTGTCCGTTGACGTATACGGCGACGTCGCCGCGCCCCAGTTCCGAGGAGTTCTGGAGGGTACCCGAGGTGCCCGTAGTCAGGGTCAGCAATTGCTGGAAGTTGCGGGTCGGCAACGGCAGTTCGCTGATCTCCTTCTCATCGATGACGGTGCCGCGGGCCGAGCTTTCCGTCTGCACCAGCGGCGATTCGCCCGTGACCGAAACCGTAGTCGGCGCACCCGCCACCTTGAGGGCAACGTCGATGACCGAGCTTTCGGTGATCTTGACGGCGATGCCTTCCAGTTTGGCCGATGCGAATCCGCTGAGGGTCACTTCGAGCCGATAGGCGCCTGGGTCGAGCAAGGGAAACGTGTAACGGCCGTTGCCGCCGGTTACGGTTTCGCGCCGCACGCCGGCGTCGCTAGTCAGGGTGACTTTTGCGCCTACCACGAGGGCCCCGCTGGGGTCCGTCACCACGCCCACGATTTGCCCGGTGGTGGCCGTCTGCGCCAGAGTCATCGGCGTCATGAAACAGAAAATGCCGGCAACCGCCAGCAGCGTTGCGAGTATTCGCGACCGCATATTTCCTCCTTGTGTCGTAACTACTGCTTCGCAGCCCGATCCTTCCGGCTGCGGGTGTACAGACGGACAAACTGATCGACAGCTTCTTCGTCACATACTCCCAGATAGCGGGTGGCGCCGAAGAGTTTTTCCACTAGAAAATGCGTAACAAACTGCAGGTACAAGCTGACATAGGCAAACCCGGGGTTCACGTCGCTGGGAAAGGGAATCGGCGCCTTTTGAAACAAGGCAGTCGAATAGGTGCGCAGACCTCCCGCAATTTCACGATAACTGTGAATGAAGTGCTTATGACGGAACTCAACCACGTCGACGTACATAAGCCGCCAGTAGTCCAGATTCTCCGACACGATCCGGCCGACGGCCATCCCCAGTTTCTTCAGCGATTCCGGATCGGGGGATTGCATCAAGGGAAAAAGCTCTCTCTGGCGGAGGGCCTCCATTTTCTGCTCCATGCGCTGGACCAGTCCGATGAATATGTCTTCCTTGGTCGGGTAGTAGAGGTAGAGCTTGCCCATGGATACGCCGGCCTTGTGGGCGATTTCCCGGACGGTCGTACCGTGGAATCCTTGCCGGGTGAAGAGCTTTTGCGCGGCGAATTCGATTTTGAGCCGGTTCTTGGCGACGGTGTCGTCCAAAAGCTTGGGCATATACGCATTCGCTCGCTATATCAAAACGAGCGCTCGCTCTCGGTGTGAAATTCTAGAACGCCGCCCTTGGGCTGTCAAGAGAATTTCGCGGCTGGGGCTGGCGGTCGCCCAGGACTGTTCCAAGCCTGCCAGGAAGAGATATCAAGGACGAGAAGGATCTCGACAAATACAAAGGCAAACTGGCAGGGAAACTCGTCCTGCTCGGAGATATAGATTGCCGATTTCCCCCTGGGAAAGCCAAAGGCTTTCTCAGACAGGAATCAGGATTACGTAAAGCGGGCGCCCCTGCTCGATAAAACCGGAAAGTTTCTAGCCTCGGAGCATGCTCTGGCGATTATTCTTCCCAGCCGCGACGGCCCCCGAACTCGAAGAGCAGCGCTCGGCTCCGCTCAAGGTGATGCCCGGAGCACTGGAACCCACGGAAGATACCAAGGATAAGAATAAAAAAAATAAGTAGCGGCGAGTCTTTGGAGGAAATCGTGATGCGAAGAATTGCTGTGATTTGTTTTGTCGTGGCGACGGCGGGATGTTGTAGGGCGCAGACATCCAGCGCAAAGACTGTGGCGTTGAACTGCGGGAATCTCTTTGATGGGCGAGGGGGCACGACAGCAGGCACTTCCAACCCCGATGTTATACTTTGCTCGATGGCGGACAAGGCAAGCGTAGAAGCGGCTGTAGCTGCGCCGACAGCGCCGGCGGGCACCGATTGCAGTCGAAACCCGGTGCTGGATCTCGAAAACGCCTCATCCTAGGGATCGCAAGCAGGGATCACAACCAATTCTCCGATCGCGTGCCGAGAAAACGACCATCATGAGCCAGTTGACCGAGAGCCAAGCCGCGAGATCCCATTCGATGCAGGCTGCGGACATGTCGCAACGCTACTCACAATATGCAATCATGCTCATAGCTGTCGGGGCACTGTTGCGCACCACCTCGTTCTTCTACTCGGCGAATAGCGGCGGCGATGCCTGGGCGCGCCTCGCGTTAACCGCGCAGTGGTTGAAGCACCCGGTGTTTAAGGTCAACTATGGCGCGTATCCCCCGGGGCACTTCTGGCTGATCGGACTCTTTACGTTGCTGTTCCACGACGTAGTGTTCGCCGGAAGATTTCTAAGCCTGGTCGCGGGCATTGGCTCGCTCTACCTGCTATGGAAGCTCGCCCGCAATCTCTACGGCGAACCGTCGGGAGTGATCGCCTTAGCGGTTTTTGTTTTCTACAGTCTTCATATCGGATACAGCACCACCTCGTCCGCCGAAGTGTGCTACCTGTTTTTTCTGCTCGCAGGTCTGATGTTTTTTTTCGGCTACTTCCGTGACGACTCGCGGCCGCTCGGGCGATTGGCGTTGGGCGGACTGAGCCTCTCGGCGGCCGAGACCATTCGTCTGGAAGCGTGGGCAATTTTTTTTGGGCTGGGAATCATTCTCGCCGTTCTTGCCTATCAGGATCAGGCGTCGCGGCCAGCATGGTTCGCGCGCTGGCTGAAGCCCGTTCTCACTCTGGGCATGACCGCGGGTGCCTGGCCGATCTTCTCCATGGTCTACAGCGCGATCGTCTTTCACGATCCCATGCGCGTGCTGAGCCAGCACAACGCACTCATCACGGGATGGTTTAAAATCCACCCTGTCCCGCTGGTTTACCAATTGGCGCTCGGGCCGGGGGCTCTGCTGATCAGCCTGTCTCCGCTGGCCGTGCTGGCAGCCTTATACGGGTTCTTCAAATCGTGGTCGTCGCGCTTGGCGGCGTCATTTGCCGCGCTGACTTTGTTTTTTGCCCTCGTGCAGAACTACGAGATCGCCACCGGAAAGCTTCTCGCGATGGCGCGCTACACGATGACGCTGGGAGCGATGCTAGCCGTGATCGCGGGCTTTGGCTGCGAACGCTTGTGCGCTAAATTCTTTCCCCAGCGTCTCCGGCTCGCGTACGCGCTTGTGGTTGCGTTCCTGGTGGCGAATCTTACGATCGTATTCTTCCTCGCTGAGCACCCCAACCGGTTTTCCAGCAAAGTCGCGTCGGTTTCGCCGCGTCTGCGCTACTCCCCACGTATTCTCGGTGTCGCGCTCTACCTGCGCACCCACATGAGGGCCAGCGACGCCGTGGTGATCGACAACTACAACGAAGAGTCAAATGTGGTGGCCGCAGCAGCGGGCATGCCCTTGATCACGGGGGATCGGGTCTTCAAGGCGAACACCGCCTACGATCAGACCGTCGACCAATACATCACCAGCCACAAGCCCCGTTTCGTCGTGTACTCCGATCAAGGAACGCTGCGCCGCTGGCTGAATCTTCCTTCGGAATGCGGAAACGCGAGAATTGAGGGCATGGACTACCAGTGTACGTTCGCGAACCCGATCTACCGCATCTATCAGCTCGCGGAGCCTGGCAAGAATTGATCCCTCCGGCTCAACGCACGCCCCGAATCCCGGCCAAGACCGCATCGACATCGGCCCCAGGATCGCGGCCATCGGTCGCCTTGCCCTTCAGTTTGCTCTTGGCGGCCAGATGATAGTCGCCATCCAGGCCGTGGTTCAGGTTTACGAACCCGACTGATTCCAGGCTGCCGACAATGGGATTCCCCTCCGGCCACACGGGCGACTGTCCGCGGATGCCGGCGCCTCCCGCTAACACGTTTCCGAGAAATGCGCTGTTCCCCTTCCAACACGCTTCGATCCGGGTCTTCGGCGTGGCTCCCGGGAAATACGAGCAATTCTGCTCGGGACTTCCACCCATCGGCCACATGCCATACCCGCCCACGTCCGCGATCGTATTCGTCCATGTGATGTTGTACATCCGCGGTTGGTCGTTGGGATCTGCCTGCGGTGGCCCTCCCAGGATCATCAGGTCTTTCGGTTCCTTCATGGGGATAAAGGTGATGTGGTCCACGACGATATCGTGCATTGTAGAATCTTTGGGAGAGCCGCCGATCGGCCCACTTAAGTGGTTGAGAGCACCGCCACAAGCTCTGCCGCACTCGGGATAGCCGAGTCCTTCGGCCACGATGTCGTGGATCGAGTAGGAATTGCCCGGCGCCGGCTTAATTCTATCCATAGGGTTGGCGATCTGCAGCACCTGGTTCACCTTGCGGACCCATATATAGCGGATGGTGACGTCGGTGACCGCGCAATCCGGACACGTAACCTGGCCCGTGGCCTTGTTCACATTGTTGCGCGGCGTCAACACGATCGCCGGTCCGACCTGACTAAACCCGCCCCAGGAATTTTCCAGATAGTTTGCTTCGAACAGCAGCCTACGTGCGTTCTTGAGTTCAAACAGATTCTTTACGATCGGCGTCGGCTCTTGGTGATCGGGAGAGCTGCGGTTCCAAAACGTCGGCTTGAACAGGTGGTTCCGGCGGATCTCGAAATCTTCCGGACGCACGCTGGCAGCCGCGCCTCCCAGGAAAATGTTCTGACCGCTCGATTCCAGGAAGTTGTCGACGATCTTCACCGTGTGCGTTGGCAGGTCGCCATTGCCCCCGCCGATCGCAGTGGCATCGGTGCAACTCCCCTTCCCGGCAGTGCAAGTGAAGCTGTTGAAATAGGAGTGAATTACCGCAACGTACGGCGAACCGTGGATGCCGAGCCCATGTCCGAGCTCAATTCCGTCAGTACCGTGAACCCAGTTTCGGTCGAAAATGAGATGATCGCCGCCGTTGGTGAAAAGCAGGCGGGCAATTTTCCGGCCCTCCAAAGGAACCCATTCGATGCCAATGAAACGATAATGATCGCCAAACTCGACGCCAGTCTCCGGCTTTACCACAATGGTGGCCATCAGCTTGGCCGCCCCGCCAGCGGGTTGTGCATAGGGAGGCCGGCCAGGCAGGCTGGCGACACCGCCCCATGCGGGGGAAATCCGCGTACCCTCCGGCGGCAGTTTGGAATCGGATGTGTCGGTTCGTACGATGATGTAGTGCCGGTCGTCGCAGTTTTTCGCTGGGAATTGTTTGATCGGGAACGATGCGCCAGCGGCCAGTAGCAGCGTATCCCCGCAGTTGGCGCCCTCGAGCGCTTCGGCCAGATCCGAGTTTGCTCCCACCCGGATCTGCTTGCCAGGGGAGGGAGTGCCGTCGAGCCCGGTGTAGTAACAGGTCTTCGGGAGTTCGGCGGGGCCGTCTTTCGCGCCAAATTTTGCGACGTCGCCTTTGTCGCAGTATGCGTTTTCACCCTCGGGCGGGGGCGCCGCCACCGTAAACCGGGCTGGCTCGGTAGGTTTCGCTCTTGCGCTTGCCGCCGACTGGCCCCACGCTGGCGTCAGCGAAGCGATTGCGATCAACAGCGCCAGCAGAGGGCTCAAGCGAGTCAGAGAGGCTGGTTCAGCAGAGATACGAAGGTTGGGCTGTGGAGAGTGAAAGAAAGGCATAATCCTCCTCGGTGGATACTGCACTCTGCCGCGCTGGCCAGGAACGGAATAACGGGTTACGGCTCGCTTTGAGAAGGATTATACCGCGAAAGAAAATGCAGGTTGAACGCGGGAAAAACGGAGTGCGGGCCAGATGGACCGGCCCGCACTCGTGGTTGCGTTATTCCACTCCCTGAATGGCGGCGTTCAAGGCGTCGATATCGGCGCCGGGATCAAGGCCGTCGCTGCCTTTTCCCTTGTAAGCGCTGTTCGTTTGGAGGTGATAGTCGCCTCCGTTGCCGTTGTTGTAGTTCACGAATCCCACGTCGTTGACCGTGGCCGGGAAGAAGTTTCCGCTGGGCCACTTAGTGGGTGGGAAAGCTTTGGTCGCGGCAGCCAGGACGTTGTTGGTAAAGATGTAGGTCTGGAAGCAGGTGGAAAGGACCGTCACCGGAACGTCGGCATTCGCGCAGTTGTCGAGTCCTCCCGCCGACCAAACCGGGTACGTCGGAACCACCATCAGGTTGTCGGAGAAGGTGAACGCGTACATCTCCGGATAATTCAGGTTGTTCGAGACCCCCATCAAGTGGCCGGCAGAATCCGGGAAGCCGGTGACGTGCCGGATGCTCACGTTATTGAGGGTCTGATTGGGCCAGAAATTCATGATCAGGAACAGGCCGCCGCCGCCCTTGTACTTCTTGGCTTCGATGTCATCGGCGACGATGTCATGGATGCTGTAGCGCTCGCTGGCTTGCGCCCCCATTTTATCCACCGCGGCGTTGGCAATGTTGAATCCCGCTGCCGTGTGGCTGATTCTGTTGTAGCGAACGGTGATGTCCGTGGCTTCGCATATGGCGCAGAGGTTGCCCTGCTTTGTGCTCTTGTTGTAGGCGTTGCGCGGCGTGATCAGAATCGATTGCCCAAACTGTGAGAACCCGCCCCACGAGTACTCAAAAATGTTGCCTTCGATCAGGATGCGTGCTCCGTTCTTGATTTCCAAGAGATTCTTCACCACGAAAGGATCGCCGGAGTACCCTCCCACAAAGCCCGGCTCGCCCTTTTGCCATTGCGGGACCTTGTAGAAGTGGTTGTGGCGGATCGTAATGTCGGCGGGGACGATGGTTGATGCGGCGCCTCCGAAGAGAATGTTCTCGCCTGCCGCCTCCAGGAAGTTGTTCTCGATCCTCCATGGGCCGCTCGCGTCATTGCCGGTGCCGCCTCCCGTGGCGGTAGAATCCGTGCACGTTCCCGAAATCGCCGTGCAGTGGAAATCGTTTAGGTACGAATCCACGATCGCCACATTGGTGGTTCCGTGGAGGGCGACGCCGCGACGGGTTTCGTCCTGCGCCGTCCCGTGGATCCAGCACCGGTCAATGACGATGTGATCGGCCGGGGCATTTTGTGTCGGTGCAACCAGCGCTACGACCGAAACCTTGTCCACCGGTCGCGTAATCTCCAGGCCGACGAGACGGTAGTGATTGGCTCCGCTTGCGAAAACGATCGGGCCATCTCCCATGCGTTTCGACCGGGAAATCTTGGCCAGCACGTTTTGCGGATTCGAACAGCTGTATGCCGGACGATTGGGCAGCGAAGCCACCCCGGCATAGCAGGGCGTGAGCCGCTGGCCTTCCGCCGGAAGGGCGCTATCGGGAGCACTGGTGCGAATAATGATCCAGTGCTGGTCGTCGCACGGCTTGGCGGGCAGTGTCAGCAGACTGGAGTAGGTGGCCCCCGCCTGGAGCTGGATCGTGTCTCCGCACCGGGCGTTGTTGATCGCCGTCTGCGGGTCGCTAGTGGCATTGACCTGGGTATGATTGCCGGGCGCGGGCGTGTCGGCCATCGCACTGGAAACGGTCACTCGCGGCAGTTCCGCCGGGCCATCGAAATTGCTACCGGCAATGACGGTGACAATGAAATTGCCGGTCGCAGTCATGTTGGTGGCATCCGTGACCGTGACCGTGAAGGTGAATGTACCGGCTGCGGTAGGCATGCCGGCAAAATCCCCGTTCGCATTCATCGAGATTCCTGCCGGAGGAGTGCCTGCGGAAATGCTCCAACTGTAAGGCGTGGTTCCGCCGGTCGCGGCGAAGACTTCGCTATAAGGGTTCCCTTGCTGGCCCTGGGGAAGACTCCCGGGTGTGATTTGCAGCGACGGGTTATTCACCGGGTTGACGGTGACAGCGCCGCTGGCCGACTTCGAGGAGTCAGCCTTGCTGGTGGCGGTGACGACCACGTTGGTTTGCGAGTCTACTGTCGGGGCAGTGTAGAGACCATTGGCATCGACCGAGCCTGCCGTCGCCGACCATGTTACCCCGGTATTGGAAGTTCCGCTGACGGTGGCAGTGCACTGCTGCTTCTGATTCGAGGACAAAGTTGCGCTGGCCGGAGACACACTGACCTTGACATTGCCGCCGCCACCGCCGCTACCGACGTTAATGACGAACGTCTGGCTTCCCTCATCGTGGTTCGGGGAGTCGGTCACAATCACTTCGAACGAGTAGTTGCCCGCCGTTGTAGGCTTCCCGGAGAACCCGCCTGTGGCTGGGTTCAAACTGATGCCCGGGGGCAGGGCGCCGGTTTTCACCGAGAAATAGTAGGGTGAGCTTCCGCCAGCAACTACAAGCACAGCGTTGTAAGACTGATTCACCGTGCCTGCCGGGAAAACTCCCAGCAGATAAATGTTTTTCGGGGCCCCGTCGGTCGGCGTGCCCGCGGCTTGTGCCACCGTGCCGCAAGAAGTGGTCATCAGCGCGACCGCCAGCAGGAGTATCAGAACGTTCAGGCGTTGTGCGAGCGCACGGGAAAATCTGGAATGACAGGAATGACCGGTTAAAAGAGCAACTTCTGTTTCAAGCATTGCGAAGCCTCGACCGTACAGAGATGGGGGACTAGTCGATTGTCCTCAGGCTGAATCTATCGAGATGGGGTAACGGTTCCCAGATGCCAGAAGTTCATCGCCGACGCGTTAGTACATGTGTCGCGCATGTACAGATTCGCCGGCGCCAGTGTCCATCGGTGTGTTTGGTGAGAGGTAGATGAAAACAGGCGCGGGACAGGCGATCTGGGCTGAGACGGCGAAGGGCGATGCGCAGATCGCGACATGGCCTGGAAAATGAGGCCGAGAGCAGGGGAAACGAACGTAACCAACGGCAGGGCTACTGGCTTGATTCCCCCAGCAAGAGCGCGCGCCCTCCTCAACCGAGAAGAAATTTATGGCTCGCCCCTAAGATTTCTCCTGGTATTCCACCGAGATCACGGGTTCTGTGGCAACCTGAGGGGCCTGCGGGGGAACGGGGCCCCCAAACTCCGTGACCTGAAACACACGGCCTGTCTTATAAGCCCAAAGCGCTCCGATGCCATAAATCGAGAACGCTGCTCCAATTTCCATCACCAACTGGATCAGGTTCTTGGGAGTAAAGAACCGATTCGCCAGCCAGACCACTCCAACCAGTGGCAAGTTCAGCAGAAGGGGCAACGAATACGCTTGGCGCACGAAACTGCTCACTGGCACGCCGAGCTGTTTCCCTAAATGGCGCGGCATAAAAAGGAGGAACGTGCAACACAGCGGAACCGCCGTGCCCAGCGCGTCACCCACCACGCCCAACGGCGGCACCAGCGCAATACTCAGGATCAAGTTAGCGATTCCCTCGATCAGGGTAACTTTTGCCAGGGTTTGATGTTTGCCGATGCCGAACAGCACGCGTCCCGAAGCCGACTGCATGAGCATCAGCGCGAAGGGAATAATCAGCACCACTAACACCGGGTAACTATGCGGAATGTAGCGGGCACCGACCCAGATCCGGATGACGTGTTTCCCCAGCAGAATCAGGATTACCGTGATGGGCAGAATCAGCAGTGCACACATGCGGTTTCCCGCGATATAGACCTTCCGCAAGCGCTCCAGATCGCCTTTCGCCTCCGACTGGCTCGACATGGGGAGAAAAATCTGCGCCATGCTGGAGACGAATTCCTGGGCGTAGTCCACGATCCGCGCGCCGATCGAAAAATACGTAATTGCCACCGCGGACATCATTCCGCCCAGCACCAGTTCGTCGGTGCGGAAGCGCAGCCGTCCAGCCACGATCACAAGAAACGTCGTTCCGCCATAGGTAGCCATGTGGCGGAAGGATTCTTTGTCTACGTAGCGCAGGCCGAGCGGTACGGGGCACAACCGGAAGACGATGATTGCGCGCACAATGGTAAACACGATGGGCAGCGCCACCGTAATCAGTGCGACGGTGATCAGTCCATAGCCGCGATTCAAGAAATGCACGATCAGCGCCGCCCGCAGCAAGGTCGACACGATGCTCGTCCAATTTAGAATGTAAAACCGTTGCAAGCCTTCCAGCATGCCACCGAAAACGCCCAACGGAAATCCCAGGCTGACCGATGCCCCGACCAGCAGCAGGAGAATGTGCGTCTGGGTGTGCATCCCGGGCGGAATACGAAACAGTCTTTCCACGTAGGAACTGAGCACCGTGGTCAGGGCCATGCTTACAACGCCGATGATGGTGTAGGCGAAGAGGCTGGTATTGACGAAGCACGCCAGCTTGCCGTTTTCGCCGGTCGCAGTGTATTTGGAGACGTAGCGAACAATCGAGGAGCGGATTCCTAAATCAAACAGTCCATAGTAACCCGTGACCGAAAAAATCAAGACCCAGATACCGTAGGCGGCATCGCCCAGCCGGTGCAGAATGAAGGGCGACAGAAAAATCCCGACCAACACGTTCGTGGCCAGCGCCGACCAGCTGGAGCCGACGTTTTTCAGGATCTGCGTTTTCTCGTACTTCCGCATCTGCTCCGGTCCGTTCCTGGATGAATCGCTTCACCCCGGTTGCATATTGCTGGACACGTGCAGATGGTTGGGCAGCGCGTTAAGGACCGCATCCACTTGTCCCAGCACTTCGCGATAATCCGCGGCTGCCTTACCGCTAAGCCCGCGATTCTGGATCAGCGCCTGGGCCCGTGGCAGCTCACGAGCCCCACCCATTGCACGCCGGGATGTGAGCTGACGTCCGGAATGTGCTCGCTGCGGGAGATGGATCCGCAGCCCAGAATGGCCAACTGGATTGGCTTCGTCATTCCGGTTGCTCCCCCAGGACCGCCGTGGCTGCCAATTGAGTCTCTGCACTCTCCGCTTTGCGCGTGACCAGTTCGTACCCCAGTTGCGCCATGAGGTTCCCCCATGCCGATTCAATCTCTTCGACCGCGGCATCCGGCAACACCGACTTCCATTTGCCCGCCACCGCGCTGCCGATAAATGGAATATCGGGACGCTTGTTCTTGGTCGTGATCCACTCGCTGCCCTCCTTCTTCTCCAATTCACGCAGATGATCGGCGGAACTGTTCTCGATTGCCCGGCGCAATTCTCCAGGACTCGCGTCCACACCGAAAAACCGCGCTACCTTCGCCAACTCGGTCTGCGTGTCCGCGATCAGATCCTCGTAACGCAACAGCAGAAATGTGGGCCGTCCCTTGCGGGCCGCCACCCATGTGCCCACGTTTTCTCCCCAGGTGCCCCAGTCCGCTGAAGTTAAACGTCCGTCCACGAAGTCCCCGATGTAGCGCTCCAGCGGATAACTGTCTTCGATTTGCCGGTACTTGCGGGAGAAATTGTAGTAAGAAAGAGCCACGTCCCGCGGATCGCGCACGATATAAATCGCTTTCTTATATCGGGGATCGAAATATTCGTGGCTCTTGATGATCCGCGGCCGGGCGACTCGCTTGAGATAGCGGTTGGACTGAGCCTCACAATCGGGAATCAGCCGCTCGATGTTGGCAAAGGTAACCGGCTGTCCGGCATAAACCAGGTTCGCCACCAGGAAACGGGTCCAGGTGTTCCCCGACCGAGGATAAGACACGATAAAAGTATCATCGGAATAGACCGCCAGACCCCTGCCGGCGACATCGGTCCCCAGCACATACTTGATGACTCGCTTGACACCGTAGATCATCGCACCAGACCGTCCATCGCCGAGACGGGAAACGCGGACTCGGCCGGACCGGCTTGATCCCCGGAAACCAGTTCGTATCCCAGCCATTTCATGAGAGGTCCCCAGGCCGCCTCAATGGCCACAACGGACGAATCCGGCATCTCAGATTTCCAATTGCCGGACTTGGCCGTCCGCACAAATGGGAGATCCTGGCGCGTATCCTTGGTGAGGGCACACTGGTCTGCTTGCACCTGTTCGAGTTTCCGCATCTCTCTGGGGGAACTTTGCTCGACCACCTTCGAAAGCCTTTCCGGCGTGGCCTCAACGCCCAGGAAGCTGCAAATACTTGCTAGTTCGCTACGCGTATCTACGAGCATGTCTTCATAGCGCAACAACAGAAACCTGGGATCACCATAGCGCGCAGCCAGCCAACTCGCTACATTTTGTTTCCACGATCCGTGTACATTGGTTTCGCCCGCAAGGAAACGCGGAAGGAAGCTCTCAAAGGGATGGTTGTCTTCGATCAACTTCAGCTTACGATGGTGGTGATACTGGGACAGAGCAACATCTCGCGGGTCCCGAACAACGTAAATGACCTGCTTGTAGCGAGGATCGAAGGCATCATGGGTTCGGATGAAGCGGGGTCTCGGCATCCGCGCGAAGTCCCGCTTGGACATCACTTCCGGCCCGGGAATCAGGCGATCGATGTTGCCCCAGTCCGGGTGCCGTTCCGGGTAGAGAAGGTTGGCAATCAGGAAGCGAGCCCAGGTGTTGCCTGATTTCGGATAGGAAACCAGGAAGACATCGTCAGGAAAGACGGCAAGGTTGCGGCCTGGGCAGTGCAGCCCAAAGGCCCGCTTCGTCCCAGCAATCAAACGCCGAATCATTGCCATTCTCCGATTCCTTTCGCCCGACTGAACCGATTCGCTGTTCTTGAACACGCGCTCACTGCGCAGAAAGCCAGTCCCGTCACGTGCGAACTCCGCCAAACTTCGACGTGGCTGCTCCGCTGACGACACGGTTCCACAAAGAACTCAGCTTGCTGGTTACGTTCGGCGCGATCCTCAACCCGAACAGCACCAGACTCAATCTGGCGGCTCTCAAAGTGCGGTTAGCCTCGGTGAAGTGCTCCCGGGCCTTGTCAAACTGGCGCTCGTCGAGCCTGCGCTTGCCCTCTTCCACCAGACACCTGGCTCGGATTTCCGCTGCCCGCTTCTCAACCACTTCACGATCCGCATCTTTGAGGGGCAGAGTCTGCTTGAACTTCTCCAGAATAGTCCAATAGCCCTCAATCATTTTAGCGTTTGACTGGCTGAGGGAGCCGGCGCGGCCAACAAAAAACCGGGCTCCCAGCTTGCGACTATATCCGATTCTAGCGCCGCTGAAGGCGGAGCGGGCCCACATATCGTAATCGTCGCAGCGCAGGAGTTGTTCATCGAACAATCCCGCGTCCACCAACGTCCGCTTGCGGGCAACCACGGTTGAAATCGAAACCTGGCAGCGTTCCATAATTAAGGCGGCGAACGTCGCCTGTCCGGTGGACGGGCACTTCTCCATGAATTCACATTCTTGCCCCGCGTTTCCCACCAGGATACCGTTGGAATAAACCAGATCGAGCGAAGGATCTTCTGCGAATAGCTGCATTTGTGAAGACAGGTGATCGGGCATCCAGGTGTCATCACTGTCCAGGAAAGCGACGAACTCACCCCGAGCGTGTCGTATGGCATTGTTTCTGGCTCCAGCGGCACGCTTGTTTTCCTGTTTGATGTAAACGATCCGGTCCATATACGGCTGCAGCACCTCTTCCAGTTCGGGCGTGTCGGGGGAGCCGTCGTTGACGACGATCGCCTCGAAATCCGAATAAGTCTGCGCGAAGACCGAATTCAGACATGCCGCGATCAGGTCGGCGGTCTTGTAGCTGGGAATGATCACGCTGACCTTCGGTGCCGGATTGGACTGGGTTGCCTGCATAATCCTGACCGCTTAGGAACTGTGAAAGACCAGTTCCTCTCCTCGGCGACGATGTGATTGACCGCTTCCACACCCATCAATACGGAAGTGGGCAGGCGCAGTGCTTTCGGAACCAGATTCCTCGCCCACAGGTTACCAGTCAAGTTACCGTGGACTTCAAGCTGCACCACTACGCGGAATGGTCCATGTTTCCGAGCCTATGGATCGGGTAATTTTCTGGATGGTGTTCGTGCGGGCCGCCACCCAGTCAGGGTGTCAGACCGCACCGTTGTCGACGTGGGGCTAACATCGGCCGCTTCACCCCGTCTGTCGCCCTCCAAGCGGCAGCCGTCGACTAATTCCAGTCTCCCACGAACGCACGCTCCAGCCGCCAAATCCACTCATCAAAGTCTTTGCCGGCGGGAATGCGCTTGAGGCTGAGTGGCTGATCTCCCGGCAGAACCGAGCCGGGCGTAGTCAACACTGCGGATCTGAATCCTGCTTCACGGGTGATTTGGAACGTTTGCGGGGTCCACTGAGGATTGAGTGCCGGGTGCGGGTAAGAGAAATGCTGGATGGGCTCACCCAGCTTCTGTTCAAGCCGCTCCTTACAACCCCGAATTTCCGACCGTGCCTCCTCCTCGGTAACGTGGGCCAGATTGGGATGCGAAAGTGTATGCCCTCCGATGATATGGCCAGCCTCTTTCAAGGCGCGAACCTGGTCCCAGTTCAACATCAATCCCGCTCGGGCGTCGAGTGGCTCAACCTGGAGCGATTCTTCGATCTGGCCGACTAGTTGTTCTTGTGCGGTGCCCGCTCGCGCGGCACCCAAGTCCCAGGCCATACTCAACGCCGCGTTCCTGCCGTCAGCGCTGCCGAGTTCAAAAGTTCGACCGTTCTCCGGGTGCTTCCATTCGGGCACGATCGTGGTGCTGAACGCAAAATTGAGCCGGCAATACCACGGGGGCGTTCCCGTCTCCACGGCGTTCACCATGATATAGAAAGTCGCGGGAACGCTATATCGTCGCAGAATCGGCAGCACCACGTCGTGATTATCGGCGAAGCCGTCGTCAAAGGTCACGGCCACCGACCGGGGGGGAAGCCGCCGGCCCTCTGCGGCAAATTCCGTAACCTGCTCGATGCTGACTGGATTGAAGCGTCGCGCCAAGGCGCTCATTTGCGATTCGAAACTGGCCCGAGAGTGCGAAATGCGGATGGAGTTTGCGGTTCGCTCGGGCTCCTCGACCACCGAGTGGTACATCAGGACCACGGCGCGCGGTCCCGCAAAGCGAGCCGCAACCCTCAGGACCCTGCCGCGCACCGCCGCATTCTTCACCCATAGCTTGGGTCTGAATCGAAGCACTACGGGCTCCCGCGCTGGCCCATCCGGCGTCCCCAGGCTGCTGTAGTAGAATAGCAGCGCCTTGTGACAGGTGTCGACCAGCTTTTGAGAAGGGCATCAGTTAACCTGAGGCTTCAACTACCAGCAGGAGGCTGAGAATGACCTCGAAGGAACAGGTGGACGAACTGTTCACGAGAACCGTGGACGACTGGGCCCGCTTCTACGCTGATCCCAAGCCCGTTAGCCTGAACTCCCAAAACCTTATCTCCCGGCGGCGGTTTGCGCTGGAGATGATCGAGGCACGGGTTCCGCCGGGATCGAAAGTCCTGGATATCGGCTGCGGGACCGGGCACCTGGCCGGAGAACTGATGCGGCGCGGGTACGAGGCTTGGGGGGTGGACTTCTCCGACGCCATGGTGCGCTACGCGCGCGAACACTACGATGCGGACCGCTTCCAGGTAGGTGACATCGAGCGGATTCCATTTCCTGACAACAGCTTCGACGGGGTGATGAGCCTCGGCGTGATGGAGTACCTCAGCGCTGACGAACCAGCCCTTCGCGAGATGTGGCGGGTGCTCAAGCCGGGCGGTCGGGCGGTGATCACAACGCCCAGCAGCATTTGTCCCTTCTATTACATGGATCGCGCTGCCGTGAAAGTGGGGTCTCTGGCTCGACCGCTGGTGCGCTTCGTCCGGCACCGGCTACGCGGCAGGCCGTTGACGGCGTCGAGGGAGTTGCCTTCCGTCACTCATCGCCGATACTACCGCCGTCGCTGGGTGAAATTGATGCGTTCCGTGGGCCTCGAAACGGAGGACTGGGCGTGCCACTCCTGGGGTTGCTACAGTCTGGAGCGATTCTTCAACCAAGGCGCTTTCTGCCGCGCCAGTGACCGCTTCGCTCGCAATCCTTTGCTCAACTGGCTCGCCTCAGACCAACTGGCTTGCGTCCGTGCGGTCAAGTAGGGGCGCGCGTTCATCCTTGCCGCCTCTGTTTCGGGCGGTGCCCGGGGATAGGAACTTCTGCCTGCGGACGCTAAGAACTGTAAAAGACCAGTTCCTTCTCCCCCTTCACCACGTGATCTGCCACTTCCACGCCCATCTGGACCGAATGATCCATGTTTCCGATTTCGTAGCGCCACGCGCCGAAGCGTCCGCGGGAGTAAATCCCCTGCTGCATCAGCGCCGGCTGCAGAATGGCCAGTCCTCGATCGCGATCGAGCGTCGGAATCGGATAGGAATACCTCACCAGGCGGTGGTAGCGCGAAATGATGCGCGAACGGTCCGCCTCGTCGAGTATTTTCGAGCGGATCAGCCCGGCGAGCGTCTGTTCATACGCACGCTCGACATCCACCGTCTGCCCGGGCGGCACCGACATCTCGCACATCAGCGAACTGTATTGCTCGGTGTCGCCGTTGGGGACGTTAAAGGGCGAGTAATGCGAGAAAAACGTGGCCCGATAGCACGGCATTTCCGGGTCCGCAAAATACACCCAGCATTTGCCGGTCTCGATCTTCTTCTTCAATCCGATCCCCAGGACCAGCAGATCGTTGTGTCCGAGCAACGTCGCGGCCTCGCGCAGTCTCGTGTCGGCGGGCTTCAGCATGCCAGCCAGCAAATCGAGCGGCGCGGTTGAGATCAGCACGTCGTAGCTGTCACCGGTGCCGTCGGTAAATGAAGCTTTGCGCTGCGCCGTGTCGACTTCGGCGAGCTGTTTCCCGGTCCGCACCTTGTCAGGAAACCGCCGCGCCATGCGCCGGTAGATTTCCCCCGTGCCGCCGTGCAACGGAAAGCGGAATTTACTGTTCGGCCCCCAGGCGACGTCATCTCTTTCGTAAAGCACGTTTTCCAGAAGCCGCTTGAAGTCCACCACCGATACGCGCTCGGCGATCCATCCCTTCGACATGCGCTCCAGCGGCGTGGTCCAGACTTTGGAGTTGTAGGGGAACATGAAAGTCTCGGCGATGCCCTCGCCGAACGTGCTCAGAGTCCACTCCCGGAAATTGGCGGCTTCCCCGTTTCGGTTGGCCGCAGCCTTGGCCGCGCCCATCAGGCAACTTACTTGGAGCGGCTTCGGCAAGTACCGCAGGTTGTTCTGAAACGGATACGGCACGCAGACTTCTTTCAAGTACACCCAGCTCTCGCGTATCCGCTCGTGCACTTCCTTCCCAAGCATGTCGTCGATCAGTTTGTCGAAATAGGGATAATGCGAAAAGATAACATGTCCGCCCTCATCCCAGACAAATCCCTGGGGATCCACATGCGAGGCAGAGTGGCCGCCGACGTCATCGGACTTTTCGTAAAGCACCCAGTTGTCGTAGCCGAGTTCGTGGAGACGATAGGCCGCGCCAAGCCCGGTCGGCCCGCCTCCTATGATCACAACTTTCTGGTTAGCCATGCGTTTTCCGACTGCCACACCAGCCTAAATACGTCTTGTTGCAGGGGAATTACAACTCGTGATGCCGCTCCCTGAATATTGGCTCAGCTTCACACCGGTCGCCGATCCGGACGAATCGCTGGAGTCGCCGCGACGGTCCATCGCGGATTGAAGGAGCAACATGGAGTCCAAAGTCGGAGGGTCTCAATGTTTGTATCCCATTCTATTACACTTGAGCTCCGGGGGCGCCCAACTTGGTTACCAAAGCGTTTCCACCAGATATCCTGATGTGCCTCGACTCTGCTATGTCACGATCTTGCCCGCCGCTTTGCGGGGAGGACCTTGTCTAACGCATGACGCAGATCGGCAATCAGGTCTTCGGTGTCTTCAATCCCCACCGAGTAACGGATGAGGGCCTCCGGGATGCCGCTTGCCGCGCGTTCCTCCTTAGTGGACTCGACGTGGCTCGTAGTGGAGGGTGGACCAGCGACCGTCTCGACGGCACCTAGGTTCGCAGCTAAATGTGCGTAACGCAGGCGCGGCAGAAAAGATTTCACTGAATTGAAACCGCCTCTGAGGACAAAGCTGAGCACGCCTCCAAAACCGCGCATCTGCTTGCGAGCAATTTCGTAATGTTCGTGGGACTCCAACCCGGGATAAAAGACCCTAATTACGTGAGGGTGTGATTCCAGGAATCGCGCAATCTTAAGTGCGCTCTCGTTCTGCCATGCGATTCGAAGATGAAGAGTTTTCATTCCTCGAAGCAGCAAGTAAGCGGCCATGGGATCGAGGCAAGCGCCCGTGATCTCACGAAAGTGATAAATTCGCCCCACGAGATCGGCGGCGCCGCACACCACACCGCCGAGCGCATCGGCGTGCCCGCCGAGGAACTTGGTTGCGCTGTGAATGACGAGATCGGCGCCGAGTTTCACAGGTTGTTGATTGATGGGCGTGGCCAGTGTGTTGTCCACAATCACGACGGCACCGTGGCGATGGGCCACAGTAGCCAGGCGACCGAGATCGACCACTTTGACAGTCGGATTCGTCGGACTTTCCAGGTACACCGCCTTGCACCCCTGGCCGATTGCTGCTTCGATTGCTTGGTGATCGTTCGTATCACAGAGCGACACTTTGATGCAGAATCGAGGCAGGAATTCGATAAACAGCTTGTTCGTCCCCCCGTAGGTGTCCTTAATGGAAACGACGCGATCGCCAGGGGACAGGAGTGTAAAAAGAGTGTTGCTGATCGCGCCCATACCGCTCGAAAAACTGGTGGCGGCTTCGGCCGTCTCCAGATTTCTTATCTTTTCTTCGAAGGCGGCTACGGTTGGATTTGTGTTCCGGCTATAGATATGGCCATGCGTCTTTCCTTGCGCCACCTTGAGCCACTCGTTCACATCGTCATAGCCGAAGGAGACGCTGAGGGCCACTGGGATTTGCGTGGCGCGCTCCCAATACTTGCCATTCTCACCAGCCCACACTCCCCGGGTTCCGAGTCCCGCGTGATCTTTGTTCTCGCTGCGTCGGTGCACAGAAGAGTGCCTCCTTGTTGTTCGTCAGTCTAGCAGGCTATGAACCAGCGGCCGCGCCATAGAGGCGCACAACTTCCAGCGCGATCAGGCCCAATACCAGCAGAAGAATGCCGTGGTGTTTGGGGTCAGCGTGGACAGCGCCGACTCTCACAAGCGGTTCTGCACCAAGGAAGGGCTGAACTTTAAGCTGCTGGCTGACACCGACCACAAAGTGTCGAGTGCTTATGACTCGTTGACCAACTTCCGGGCTGGTGAAGATCGCTGCAAGGCACACCTTCATCATCAATCCCGAGGGCAAGATCGTGAAGGTCTTCACCGAGGTGAATCCAAATCAGCACAGTGCCGAAGTGTTGTCGGCACTCGCCGAGCTGCAAGAATAGACTCCCGGGCCATTCGCCTTGAGAATTCTCAGGGACCTTGCACGAAATGCAGAAGGCCCGGCCGTTCGCCGTCGAGCGGCGGCTGAGCGAGTGTCCTCACTCTTGACGTGGCCGGGCCCAATTTGCGGTATTCAGTTTTGAGTCCTCCTCATTATTACTAAACCATTCTGACCTCGGCTGTCGGTGACGTTTGTCACGAATGCATGGTCAATTCGTCGTCGATTCTGAACCGCCGTCTAGCGGGCCCAATCAGCGACAAACCACCCCGACTACCTAAAGTTGACAGATGCGCATTATAATGCCGGTCACAGGGTTGCTGGTCGGCACCATTGTCCTATGAATCTTCACGGCCTGGATGTGGGTTGATGACCGGGCATGAAATCCATAGGAGCGCTGAAATCAAACACGCCGGTCGGGAACTGCGGCGGCGAGTGACTCCTATCACGGGCTTGGGTGAGGAAGGGCACTGCGGCACCTTCCCAGAACAGCAGAAAATATCGTGCCCGGGGAAGTTTGGGGCGTCTGCGGTTCCAGGCAATCGGGATGGCTTGAGTTTTGCGCCCAGCTCAGCTCCCTGCGATTGGCCCCAGGGCAGCGGTAAAGGAGAATTCACCATGGCATCAAACACTCTCACCATCACCGATAATCGCACCGCCACAAACTACAACGTGCCGATTGAGAACGGCACAATCCGGGCCATGGACTTGCGGAAGATCAAAACTGGCCCTGACGACTTTGGTCTCATGACCTACGATCCCGCGTTCATGAATACCGCGTCCTGCCACAGCAGCATCACCTTTATTGACGGCGAACGCGGCATCCTTCGCTACCGTGGCTACCCCATCGAAGTACTGGCCGAGCACTGCACCTTCCTCGAGGTTGCTTACCTGCTGCTGTTCGGCGACCTGCCCGCTCCAGAGGATTTGAAAAAATGGGTCAAAGAGATCACCTATCACACGATGTTGCATGAAACGACGAAGCAGTTCATGGAGGGCTTTCGCCACGATGCCCATCCCATGGCCATGCTGGTGAGCACGGTGGCAGCCTTGTCCACCGTCTATCCCCGGGCTAAAGAGATTCACGATCCCGCCAACCGGCTGCTGCAGATCAAACGCTTGATTGGCAAGATGCCATCCATCGCGGCCATGTCGTACCGGCACAGTCTCGGCTTTCCTTACGTTTACCCGGACAACGATCTCAGCTATCCGGAAAATTTCATGAACATGTTGTGGAGGATGGTGGAACCGAAGTACGTGGCCAACCCCGTGTTAGCCCGCGCGTTGGACATTCTCTTCATTCTGCATGCCGACCACGAGCAGAACTGCAGCACCAACGCCATGCGGGCCGTAGGCAGCTCCCAGGCCGATCCCTACCTGGCCACCGCGGCTGCGGCTGCTGCCTTGGCCGGGCCTCTGCACGGCGGAGCCAATGAAGCCGTTCTAGTGATGCTCGACGAAATCGGCTCGAAGCAGAATATTCCCGCCTACATCGAGAAGGTTAAAGAAGGGCACGGCAAGCTGATGGGCTTTGGCCATCGCGTCTATAAGAACTACGATCCGCGCGCCAAGATCATCAAGTGGACGGCGGAGAAAGTATTCGCCGTCACGGGCGGAAATCCCAAACTTGAGATCGCGCTCGAACTGGAGCGGATCGCGCTTGAGGATGAATACTTCGTCACGCGCAAACTGTATCCCAACGTAGACTTTTACTCGGGAATCATCTATCAGGCCATGGGCTTCAAGCCGGAAATGTTTACCGTGCTGTTTGCCATCCCGCGCACCGCAGGCTGGCTGGCCCAATGGCAGGAGATGCTCACCGACCCGGAGCAGAAGATCGCGCGTCCGCGGCAGATCTACACCGGACACGAAGAACGCCAGTTTGTGCCGGCTGAAAAACGCGCGCCGGTTGTGGCCGCGACGCGCTAGGACCGTGATCGCGTGATGAGTCATACGGCGGCGGGACGGGCGTCTCGCCCGTCCCGCCGGGACGGGACGCCCGTCGCTCCACCAGCAAGCTTGGATCGACAGCGGTAACGGGGATTTTATCGCACCCACGCTCTTGAATAAGGTGTCAATGTTTGGCTGTTGCTGTCCGGTTCAAAGAGCCAAATTTGGCGATCTTTGAAATACGTGATTAGTTTGTCGTTCTGTTGTGGGTCAAGTTCACGTGCCCAAACGATCCGAGAGCGGTCAATATCGGCATGGTTGAAAACCCACTCCCCGTGAGGATTGTGGGTCGCTCCATAGCGCACGACGATCAGGTGCTTGCCCGGTACTTGGTCCAGTTGCCGCTCGATCGCCGCAGGGCCTGGGGTCCCCATCCCCTTATTCCAAGACAAGGAATACGCGGCCGGAGTTCGTATTAACTGGTAGGTATTGAAGCCGGTTGTGAGCAGGAGCAGAAGAATACTCGCCCGCGCCAATCCAATTCCGGCTGGCCTTGTACCAAAGCGAATGGCTCGCAGATGACGGATTCCTTGGACGATCAGGCCGTAGATCACACAAGTGAGGGGAGCAGCGTAGTGTGGCATGGAATATACAACGCAGAATATTCCTGCCAGGCAAAATAGCAATTCGACGAACAGGAAACGCATCCGGCGGCCTCGCAGAGCGAGTGGCAAACAAAACAGCGCTGGGAAAGCGCCAGGCCAAAGGAACACAGCGGTCAAGAGGCGCACCTTCTCGCGTGATACACGGACAAGATCTCGCACGCCCCCGTTGTACTGGTCCCGGCTCCAACCATTGTAAAAATCCTCAAATTGCTGGTTGTTGTAGTGGATCGGTGCCCCGGCGTGTTGCCAAAGAAAGAGCGGCGTCCGGGAGTAGGTGCGGGCATTCAGTACGTGGGGCATTAAGAGAGCATTCCCGGTCAGTCGCCAGTTGTAGTAGGCCATGAAGACCGCAGTGAGAGCTAGCACTCCCGCTATGGGCAACAAAACGGTGGGAGTGGTCTCACGCAGCGGAGGAGAAGATCGTCCCGCTAACCAAAATAGCAGCCAGGTAGCTGCCGGAATACAAAGCAGCAGTCCCTCATAAGGGCGGCTGTTGGCCAAGATTGCGACTCCGAGCCCGAGCATCAGGCTGTAGCGTACACGCTGAGTGCGAAATATTCGAGGCAAAGCACCAAGCACCAACGCACCACCAATTGCCGCAACGGCGCCTCCCCAGTAGCTGTTCACCCAATAGCTGACTACACCGAGATTGCAGAGGGTGATCACTCCCCCCAAGAATGCCCACCGCGATGGCATCCATGCTTGCAGCATCCAGACAACAGTTGCACACATGGCGGCGACGCTGAGGAGCACGCCGATCCAGGGATGGCCGAGTATCAGCCCTAGCGCCAGAACAGCACCTTGTGCAGGCGGGTATATTGAGGAGTAGGTCGGAAAAAAATTTACGTGGAAAGTCTCGAAGCTCTTCCACAGCGGGTGCGGTGAGTAAGCGAGCCGGCCGTGGGCGAAAGTCTCCCCCATGAGCAGGTAACTGTGTTCGTCGTGTCCCTCGAGGAATGGGACACCGATAGCAGGTAAGAGCATTACCCGGACCACAATTGTGGCCAGAAATACCGACCAGATGGCCGTCGTTCTTCTTGAAGCGAAGTTGGAACAGAAGCTCTCAACTGGCCGAAAAAAACGCTCACCCAGCCTTGGTACTGTCGAGAACACCACGAACACACCAACTGCGAGGAACACCTGCACCCAGATGACGAAATATTGAAACCAATAGCGGGTCAATTGCGCTTGCATGGTTGATCATCATAGCTCACGCTGGGTCAGCAAGAGGCTGTTGCTTGAAGTGCATTTTGTTTCGTAATGCCCGAATTAATAGCAGGAACTGCTCGTGCCGAAATCCAGCAGCTAAATAGTCTTCTTGACGGGTCGCGCCCTCGCAATCGGCTTGGCAGTCTTCGGAGGATGGAATTCATGAATCTTGCCGCAATTCGGGCATGCTGTAACCTTGGCATTCTTGTCGGCCATTTCGTGCAGGAAGGCGGAAAACGCCTGACCACAGTGCTTGCATAGAAGATCGATCGAGTCGTCGCTCATAATTTGTTCTCGTCAAAGTGCCGCGCATGATTTGTTGCACCTTTCGGCAGCGGCTCCTATCTTCATTCTAAGCCACCGTAAGGCAGCGCGCGTCCCATACAATAAACGACAGCATGCCCCTCGGCCTCTACATCTCCGTCCCCTTCTGCCGGACCAAGTGCAGCTACTGCAACTTCACCTCTGACGTTTTCTCGAAGTCCGCTTACGAAAATTACGTTGCCCGCCTGCTGGAAGATATCGCCAACTCCCCCCAGCTTGCGTCGGAACTGGGATGTGCGCTGGGATGTGCGCTCGGATCTGCGCTCGATGACACCGCCGACTCCATCTACGTCGGCGGAGGAACTCCGTCGATCCTCGATGCGCCCCAGTTGCTGCGCATCTTCGCCGCCCTGCGCGGCCATTTTGCGATTACGCCCGATGCCGAGATCACAGTTGAATGCGCTCCGGGCACGCTTACGCCAGCTCTCATCGAAACCTTGCTGCGATGCGGCGTGAACCGGGTGAGCCTGGGCGTGCAGTCGTTCGTCGATGAAGAAGCGCAGTCCGTGGGACGGCTGCACAAACGCTCGACCGTTCTCGAAGAGATCGGTCGCCTGCGGGAGGTCGGCATCGGCAACATTAACATTGATCTGATTGCCGGGTTGCCGCACCAGACCGAGGAAAGCTGGGCCTTCTCCGTGTCGGAGACGATCGCGACGGGCGTTCCGCACGTGAGCGTCTACATGCTCGAAGTAGACGATGATTCTCGCCTCGGCAGGGAACTGATCGTCGGAGGCGCCCGCTACCACGCCCACTTTGTCCCCAATGACGACGCGACCGCCGATTTCTACCAGCAGGCATGTGAGATGCTGGCCTCCGCCGGCGTCGAGCAGTACGAGATTTCCAACTTTGCCCGCGCTATCCCTGGGTCAGAAAACAAACCGCCGCGCGGTCACGAGTTACAAAGTAACCAGTCGCGCCATAACTTGAAATATTGGACGCGCCAGCCCTACATCGGCTTCGGAGTAGACGCGCACTCCATGCTACCGCTCGTGTGGGGACGGGCGCCCTCGCCCGTCCGCGTAGGGACAGCCGCCCTCGGCTGTCCAGCCGAGCGCAGTTCGGCAGTTGCCCGCACTCGCAGCAACGCTGGGTTCGCGATAGCCGTTGACGGCATCGAGGCCGATCATTGCCAGGCCGTCCGCTTCGCGACCCCCGACGCGCTCGACGCCTACATGAATCGCGCGCCGCATACGGTGACGCCGGTTTCTGCGCATGCAGCGATCGAAGAAAGTTTCTTCCTCGGTCTGCGCCTCAATCGCGGTATCGATTTCGGAGGCAGGTTTTGGGACGGGCACGACTTCAGTCGTGCCACAAATGCCGCAATATCAACTTCGGCTTTAGCCGCTGAGGCCAGCCGCGTCCCGCAACAAGAATTCAGCCGGGAGACTGTCGTCGTGTGGGACTCCGCGATCCAGCAATGCCTGCACGAAGGCCTGCTCGAACAGCAAGGCGCCACCCTGCGCCTCACTGCCCGCGGCCGTCTCTTATCCAACGAAGTCTTTGCCAGATTTCTTACCGAAGAAACAAAAGTGGGAACCGGTCACGTGAATCCACGTTAGTTGACCGATGAGTGCCGTTCGGCGTTGGCCTATCCGGTCCCCACCATCTCAAGAACTTTGGGGAGGCCGATGCCCAAGATGGGCGGCTCGAATGCCAGAGCCTGTATGCCGGCCTCTCCCGAAAGACTCATCCACACAATGCGAAACTGCGCCCGCGACCCGCCATGTTGCACGTCCAGCACTTCTCCGGTCTGGACCTTCTAGCGCACGCCGATCAGAACGGCCCCACCGTTGCTGACGTTCCGCACCCGAACCAGCTCCGCGAAAGGCTGCGCCATCCTGTCCACTCCCCAGATCCGTACCGGCAACTCCAGGTTCAGTCGTCGCTCTCTCCGCCGATCCATTTCCGCCCCGAATTTGGTCCCAACGATTCAAGCGGATCATAACCACGAACGCCCCAAAGCGAAACGTCACATCAGTTACACGCCAAACAGTTCCCGAAGTTACGTTGCATTTTCGATTCGGCGTGCGGGCGTGATTCGTATCAGGGCATGCCTTCGGCATGCCGCGAGCGCATCGGCAGGAACGCGCCTTCAGGCGCCGCCCTCAAGTATCGTGGCAATATGTGGCGTCGTCGTATAGCTATGAGCTACTGTCGAAATTGATATCTCGCACTTATGTTTCACGGGAAACATTCTCGATCGCAAACAAAGGACTTAGTCGAGGTCTTTCAGCGAGCAGGCCCCCGGCCCGCGAGCGTCGCCGCACGATCCACATGGTCCCGCCGACATCGACGGCTGTGTTGTCGCTCCACTCTTCGCCGCCACGGCGAACACAGACAGCTGCGGCTCCAGTTTCTTGCTCTGGCACTTCGGGCACTCGGCTTTTTGTTTGCCGAAGACCAGAGCCTCGAACTCGTGCTGGCATTCCTTGCAGATGTACTCGAAGATGGGCATGAAGAAAACTCCGCGAAGAAAATTGCTCTCTTCTATTTAAAATCAAAGCGTGGGTACTTCGCAAACACACGAAGAGACGCGTCCGTTCACACCACGTCGCTGGTTGCGCGGCGGGCACGTGCAAACGGTTGCCAGCTTTTTAATCCCGCGGCGTTTCCACCTGCCGGCGCCCGAGGAGCGGTTGGTCGAAGTCGAGCCCGGCGTCCAGGTACTTTGTCACTGCCACTGGCAAGCGGATCGAGCGCACGCGCTGACCATCATTATTGTGCATGGGCTCGAAGGGTCGAGCGACTCGCAGTACATGCTCGGCGTCACCGAGAAGGCGCTGGCCGCGGGGATGAATGTGATCCGTTACAACCAGCGCAACTGCGGCGGCACGGACGCGCTCGCTCCGGTGCTCTATCACTCGGGGCTGTCGAATGACGTCGCGGCGGTGGCGCGCGAGGTCATCGCGCGCGACGGCGTTTCGCGCCTGGCGCTGGTCGGCTTCTCGATGGGCGGCAACATCGTGCTGAAGTTGGCGGGGGAGTGGGGATCGCAAGCTCCGCCGCAGTTTCGCGCGGTCGCTGTGTGCTGTCCCGCGATTGATCTGGCAACGTCGGCGGACACGCTGCACGAACCGGCGAACCGGATTTACGAAAAATATTTTCTGTGGGCGCTTCGCCGCCGGATGCTTCAGAAGGCGCGGCTGTTTCCTGAACACTTCGACGTGAGCCGCCTGCGTGGCATCCGGAGCCTGCGCGAGTTCGATGACAAGGTAACGGCTTACTATTGCGGCTTCACGGGCGTCGCCGATTACTATGATCGCGCTTCGGCGGCGCACGTGGTCGAGCGGATCGCGGTGCCGGCGCTGGTCTTGCACGCGGCGAATGATCCCTTCATTCGCATCACGGCGGAGACGCGGCGGAAGATTTCGTCGAACCAGAACATCATCTTCGTCGAGACGAGCGATGGCGGGCACTGCGGGTTCGTGGGGGCACCTGTCAGAGTGCCCGCCGGAGTGGGGAAGGGCGACGATGGTCGTTATGACGACGGTTATTGGGCGGAGCATGAGATCGTGAACTTTCTGCGCAGATTCTAATGGATGAGGTTCTGATGGATGCCGACTTCTCGATCGAACTGGGGCGGGAAGATCCGGTGCTGGATTTTCCGTGGAAGGATCCGGCGGGAAAGCTTGCTTATCTTGACTTGAAGCGGCGTCCGGAGCTGATGGCGGGGATCGAGGAGGCGGAAAAGTTTCCCGAGCTGGGGGAATTTCTTCGGGCGATGAACTCGGCGCGGAGCATGGTGGAGACGGCGAAGTGCGATGCCTGGGCGACGAGCGAGTTGAGCGCGGAGGAAGAAGTTTACGATGCGTCGCATAAGTTCGCCAGTTATGTGGACGTGGTGTTTTCTGAGATTGATGTGCGTCTATCTTCATCCGCTCACGAACAGTTTGCCAGGAAGCTGGTTGAGCTGCTGCGGCGGGCGCCGGAGACTCCATCGGCAGCCGAGGTGTGCGTGCGGCGCTGTTACTTCGGGGAGAAGAGCGGCGTCCGGGAAGGCTTTTACTGCACCTTGTATGTGAGTGGCTACGGAAACGACGAGGCCAGCGCGCGTCAGAATTGGGGAGTGGGGCTGAAACTGATGGGGAATGCGACCGTGCAGTTGTCGGCGGGCGGAGTGGGGTGAGGGGAGGGTGAAAGAGAGTCCGAGGCGGGACGCGGCGGTATGCCTAATTTCATGCTGCCTTGATGGTGTGGTACCGCTCTGCTCTCGCGTCAACAGGAATCGCATCCCCACACGAGAGCTAGACGCGCAAGCCGCGTCTCTACGGGTGGGGCTGGCCCGTTCCCCGCATCTCCCGGTCCCCAGACGGCCCCCCGCAGCGCCGAACACGTTGGTAACTTGGAAAGATTCGGCCTGTGAGCAGACAATATCGACAGACGCCGCAACTCCCCTTTCTCTCGCGACCGCGAGAGAGGCGGTGCAGGAAGGTTCTCACATCAGGTGTAATTCATGGCGACAACCAAGATCGAAAGAGCAGGTGTTGGTTTTGGCATTGGCCGGCAGGGTGGGTCGATCGTAATCGACGTTCGCCCCCACCATGACACCATTTCCGCGCTTAGGGGCGTCCAGGTTGGCTTCGAATTGCTGAACGGAATCCCCCTCGAGCAAGCGAAGAAAATCCTGGATGTGCTGAACGAGAACGTAATCGGCGTGTTTGTTACCACCGCGTCGGACGACAAGGCGGAAGCGGCGGCGGGCTGACGAGGTCACACCGAAACTCTGAAACCCTGAAACTCTGAAACCGCAGATGACACCTATGGATGAGCGCAGGAGCGAACGTTTCGGGCGCTACGAGATCCTGGCCGAGCTGGGACGGGGCGCCATGGGTGTCGTCTACAAAGCGCGCGATCCCAAGATCAATCGAGTCGTCGCGGTAAAGACCATTTCGTTGGCCGGCCAACCGCCGGAAGAGGAACGCGAGTATCGCGAGCGTTTCTTCCGGGAAGCGGAAGCTGCGGGCCGCGTGTCGCATCCTGGAATTGTAACCATCTTCGATGTGGGCGAGGAACCAGAGACGCGCGCTCCTTATATCGTAATGGAGTTTGTTGGGGGGCAGTCCCTCGACAAGCTGCTGTCGCGGGACGACCATAAGTTACCGGTGGAGACGGCATTACAGCTAACGCTCGAACTGGCGGAAGCGCTGGATTGCGCCCACGCTCAAGGCGTGGTTCACCGCGATCTAAAGCCCGCGAATATTCTGCTAACCGAGGACGGCCATGCCAAAATTGCCGACTTTGGAGTCGCTAAACTGAACCTCGCCAACCATACGCTGGCGGGACGTGCGTTAGGCACACCCGCTTATATGTCGCCCGAACAGTTGAATGGCGAAGCGGTGGATGGGCGGTCGGACTTGTTTTCCCTAGGTGTGGTCCTATACACGGTCCTGACCGGTTATAGGCCGTTTCAAGGCAACAGTGCTACCACGGTCTCGTTCAAGGTGGTCAACCGCGACCCGCTACCGGTGACTGTTCTCGATGCTGAGTTGCCGCAGCGACTCGATTACATCATAGCGCGCGCCATGGCGAAGGATCCCGCCGAGCGCTATCAGCGCGGGATGGAGATGGTGCTGGACATCCAGCACTTACAGGAAGGACGAGAGCCATTAAGCAAGGCAAAGCAGCCAGGTTCGCCTACGGGCGGGAGCGCAGGCCAAACGGCGAAGGAAGAAGGCCGATCGTCAGCTCTCGGCCAACTGGGGGTTGCCGCTAAACCCCGGTCAAGCATGCGCGCTCTGCTCCTGGGGCAGGGTGAAGCGGAGAACCTGCCGGAGCGGATCCGGAAGAAGTCTTTTGCCGGTGTCTTGGTTTTGGCCGGACTTTTCATCTTTGGACTCTGGTTCATTTCGTTTGGCCCCCAAGGAGTGCGACCGAGAGCCGCCGAGCCATCGCCTCCCGCCGGGGAGATTGCGCCGGACAAAACGGCCGCGACGCCAACGGCGCCAGCTGCGAGCACGGTCGCTTCGGTTGCCACCGCGCCGACGCCAGTCGCGACAAAGCTCCCGAAACCGAATCCACCGGGCCGAACCTATTCGCCTCCTACGCAAGTGGCCGGCGCAAGCCTACCAACAGTTACTCCACCAACAGTTTCTCCAGCAACTTCTCCAGCAACGTTGGAAATCGAGGTAGAGCACAAATTCGCGGAGGCCCATCTGTCGATCTGGGTGGATGATCGCCTGACTTATACGCACTTGTTGGAAGGAACAGACAAGAAACGCCTGGTCGTGTTCCACCATGTCCAGGGCCATGAATTTCATGCCATGCAGGTGTCGCCCGGGAAACATCTTCTCCGGGTGCAGGTGACCTCTGATGTGGCCAGCTATGACCAGTCCGCCACGGTGGAGGGCGAGTTTGCCAGCGGTCAGGAAAACGTGCTACGGATCAACTTCAATAAACACGGCGAGATGAGCTTAAGCCTGCAATAGTTAGAGGTTCTGCGCACCCCGACAGTGCCAGAACCGCGAAGATTCTCGGCCCGCTGTATGGACTGCTTCTGCGACCAGCTCCTTACCTCGATCCGCCAAATCAACAGGTCGCGACCCAGCCTTCTTTTGCGCGAAAGAGACTGATCCAGGCCGTCATGGACTTCTGAACAGCCAAGCTCGTGTGAGTAAAGCTATGTGCCCCACGTCGGTCTTTTCAGGGACGGTCTTGCGGCTGCGAAATGAAACGGCGATTTTCTTCCAGTCGATTTTCTTCCAGTTGATTCTCGTGCGGACGAGGGAGAGGATTAGCATGAATAGGATAATTTCCAGCAATCCTAGCGAGGCGGTGGGGATGGATTCGGCTCGTTTGGGGAGCAGGGAGTAGCGTCCGTAGACGAATTCTAGGTGGACCCAGTAGACAAGGAGCGAGGTCTGGCCTAGTTGAATTAGTGGGCTGAAGCCGCGAGTTGCCAGTCCCCAGCGGCACCAGGCGTAACTCAGGAACGCGATCACTAACAGAAGACCTATGCGCATCATTAGGAAGTTAGGGCTGGTGTGCCAGTAGTCGTAAGTGGAGTAAAGATGGAAGGAAGAGTGGTCGAGTTGGTGCGCTGCGAGGATTGCGATCGCTCCGGCGGCGGCGAAGAGCGCTAGAGTTTTGGCGGGGTGGGCGCGGGCTCGGTCGTTGAAGAGAAGGAAACCGGCGCCCAGGCCGGCGAAGGCGAAGGCGGCCCAGGGGAAGAGGGGGAAGAGCCAGGACTGGGGGGTGCCGAGGTTGTGGCATCCGTTGATGTAGGACTCTAGCGGCCAGGGGAGCCAGGTTGGTTGCCAGGTTGTGTAGAGGGGCGGAGTTAGTAGGGCGATTGCAGACGCGACGGCGATGGCGGCAGCTACCAACGTTGTTGTTGGCGTTGTTACATTGGTTGTTACTTGCGCTGTGCGGGGGCGGTGGCGCGCGATGCTTAGCGCGATGCCGCAAATTAGCGCCATCAGAATCATGGAGAGGCCGATGATGTTCAGGACGTCCACGCGGAGTAAGTCGGACCACGGGGCCCATCCCCAGGCGATGAGAAATTCTTGCAGGCGGAAGAGGAGTCCGAAGGCGAGGATTTCGGCGCCGCGGCGGACCATGGTGCGCGTGATTTCGGCGGGGCTCAGGTTCTTTCGAATAAGTTTGTCGGTGACCAGGGCGAAGGAAATTCCGGCTAGAAAAAGAAAGAGGGGTGCAGGCAGCGTGCCCAGGAGTTGCGATCCTGTGAGGAAGCTCGTGCTGCGGGCATCGCCGCCTAGCCAGGCGTCGTAACAGTGCGTCTGGAACATTAGGACGCAGGCCAGGCCGCGCATCCAGTCGATCCAGGCGAGACGGGAAGGAGGGGCCGAGGTCACGGACGAGAGTGTAACGCGCAAGCCGGGTTGGGGCCAAGGTGAAAGGCGACAGGCGAGGGCGCCCGTCTCTCCATTGGCTATTCATTTCTTGTTCAGGGCTTTGATTTGCTGGACCTGATTTGCTCGACCAGCGCATCGATTTCTTCCGAGGTTAGTTTGCTGGCGTACTTGGGCATGCGGCCTTTGCCGTTGGTGATGATGTTGCGCAGGTCGTCGGCGGAGGTGGCGGCGTTTTTTTGGGAGATGAGCGATGGTCCGCCGAAGTGGCGTCCCTCGGCGGTTTTGCCGTGACACTTCGCGCAGTTTGTCTGGAAGACGGGGTTCGCGGTCAGGGTCGCGTCAGGCGGCGGAGTTTGGGCGAAGACTGAAGTGAGTGCGAGGAACAAAGAACACGCGGCGATGGTGGGTCGGGACGTTTTCAAGTCGAACCTCGTCGAGATTGATTTGGCGTAAATACTTTGGATGCATTAAAAGGCTCTCCGGTTGCGCTCCGTTCTTTCTGTATTGCGCTTCTTGGTGATCTTGTTGTGACGTGCTGGTTGGCTGGCGTGCTAGCATTTTTGGGGAAGGGATCCACCGTGAAACGCTGGTTTAGTATCGGCACCGCTGCTTTGGGCCTGCTGATCGCGGGTTGTTTCTCGCGGCTGGCATTTGCTAAGGATGAGCCTAAGTGGATCGAAGTGCATTCCGCGCATTTTTTGGTGCTCACGGATGCGGGCGACAAGCGCGGGCGGGAAGTTGCGCTGCGGATGGAGCAGATGCGGGCCGTTTTTGGACAACTGCTTCTGAAAGACAAGTTGAAAATGTCGGTGCCGATCACCGTCATCGCGCTTAAGAGCGACAAGCAGTACGGCGTGGTGGCTCCGGCGAAACAGACCATGGCGGGCGGGTTTTATGTGCCGGGCTCGGACCGCGTTTATATCGTCCTGAATCTTTTTGAAATCGATCCGTGGCGTGCGGTGGCGCATCCGCTGGCGCATTATCTTTTGAATTACAACTATCCTCCGGCGCAGGGTTGGTTCGACGAAGGGCTGGCGGAATATTTTGGGTCGATACAGATCGGCAAGCAAGTGGAGATCGGAGGCGATCCGGAGCTGGCGCCGGAATGGCACGAGGACATCTTCGATGAAATGCGGCGCGACCCGAAGACGCCACAGTCGCTCACGCAGCTGGTGAGTTCGCCGGTGTGGCTGTCGATGGTGGACCTGTTCACGATGAAGCATGACACTTCGGGGACGCGCGAGGGGACGCACAACACTTTGTACTACGCGCAGTCGTGGATGGTCGTCCACTATCTGGTGAACAAGAACAAGATGCCGGAGGCGGGGACTTACTTCGACCTAGTGCTGAATCAGAAAGTGCCGGTGGAGAAGGCGATGGTGCAGGCGTTTGATTTGACGCCGGAGCAGATGGAAGAGGCGGTGAAGACCTATTTCAAATCGTTGAGCGGATTGGGCATTGCGCTTGATCAGGCGAAGAAGCCGATTGGCAATCCGGTGGACATTCAGCAACCGGATCATTTCGCTATTCCCTTTGACGCGGACGACATCGGGATGGCGGTCACGTCGGTTAAGGATGAGGAAGCTAGAGCGGTGATTGGCGACGTGATGGCGCGCGTTCCGGAGCATCGCGATCAGGCGCTGCATGATTTGCAGCAGTTGACGGCGGATCCAAAGGATAATGAGCCGGCGCATCGCGGCCTCGCCTGGGACGATATTCGCCAGAAGAAGTTCGCCGCGGCTGCCGACGAACTGGAGAAGGCGACGGATTTGAATCCGCGGGACCCATGGATTTGGTATTACCGTTCGGCGCTGAAGTATCAGAAGGCGCAGGCGACGCGGCAAGAGATGCAGGGGCTGGCGAACATGATGCAGGATCTGCGGGCGGTTGCGGATTGGTATCCGGAGTTAGCCGATGCCTATAACATGCTGGGAATGGCGCGAGTGGAGGGGGGCGGAATCAACTCGGCGCTGGAGGCGCAACGGCAGGCGATTGCTCTGGCTCCGCGGAATGTGGAGTACCAGTTCAACCTGGGACAGATTTATGTCGCGGGGAAGAAATGGGATCTGGCGCGGGAAGTGTTTACGCGGCTGAAGGCGGGATCGGATCGGGCGGCGGCAACAGCGGCGAAGCAGCAATTGGAAGATTTAGAGACGTTGCAGAAGTATGGAGTGCGTCCCCAGCGAGCGGGGGAAAGCGCGACGCCAGCGGGCGCGGCGAGCACTCCTTCGGCGGGGACGAGCGCGCCTGCGGCGGCTGCGAGCGCGTCGGAAGATGAAGAGGCGGATGCAGCGCCGAAAGCGGCGCCCGTCAGGCCGGGGACGACCGGGCCGGTGCAATTTCTGAAGGGCAAGATCGTAAGTAGTGACTGCTCCAAGCCTCCCGAGGCGACGGTTACGATCCTGAGCGGCATGACGACTTACAAGCTGCATGCTTCCGATTACAAATCGTTGCTCGTGATCGGCGAAGATCAGTTTTCCTGCGAGTGGAAGAACCGCCTCGTGTCGGTGAACTATCGTGCGGTGGGGAAAAACGGAGGGGAATTGGTGTCGATTGAAACGCACTAAGCGCGACGAAAAGGGCGCGGGTTTCAGGACCTATGCGGCACTCGGATCGACAGCAAAATATGCGAAGATGGAATCCGGGAGAGCAAGCGGATGGAGAACCCACTCAAGCTCAAACGCATTCACCACGTCGAATTCTGGGTCGGCAATGCCCGGCAGGCGGCCTACTTCTACCGCAAGGGATTCGGCTTTTCGCAGGTTGCTTATAGTGGACTGGAAACGGGCCAGCGGCAGCGAACTTCTTATGCGCTGAGTCAGGGCAAGGCGAACTTCATTCTGACCACGCCCATGACGCCCGACGATTTGGCGGCGGATCACATCCGAAGGCATGGCGATGGCGTGCGCGATATCGCGTTGGAAGTGGAGGACGCAGATCAAGCGTTCGCCGAGGCGGTCCGTCGCGGAGCGCAGCCGGCCGAGGAACCGCATGACATAAAGGATGAACACGGCGCCATTCGCCGTGCTGCGGTCCACACCTATGGCGACACGCTCCACTCGCTGATCTCATATAAGGATTACAAGGGGCCGTTTCTGCCAGGGTTTATGGCGGCGCCGTTGGCGGGGGACGACTGCGGCATTCTGCGCATTGACCACATCGTGGGGAATGTGGAACTCGGAAAAATGCAGTACTGGGCGGATTACTACACTCGCGTCTTCGGGTTCCATCGCTACATCACGTTCGACGACAAGGATATTTCGACCGAGTACAGCGCGTTGATGAGCATCGTGATGTCGGACGATTCGCACTCGGTGAAATTTCCGATCAATGAACCTGCCGCGGCGCGCAACAAGAGCCAGATTCAGGAATACATCGAAGCCTACGGAGGAGCAGGGGCGCAGCATATCGCGCTGCAGTGCAAGGATGTCATGTATACCGTAGCCAAGCTGCAGCGCAACGGGCTCGATTTTCTTCGCGTTCCCGACGCCTATTATGACGCGCTGCCGTCGCGGGTCGGGCCGGTGGAGGAATCGCTGGACGAGTTGCGCTCGCTCGGTATACTTGTGGACCGCGACGAGGAAGGCTACCTGCTGCAGATTTTCTCGAAGCCGGTGGAAGATCGGCCGACGATGTTCTTCGAAGTCATCCAGCGCAAGGGCAGCCGAGGATTTGGAAAAGGGAATTTCAAAGCGCTGTTTGAATCGATCGAAATGGAGCAGGCGCGACGAGGGAATCTGTAGGCGATGTCTAGCGGAAGAACGACTAACGCAAGAATGACGAACGCAAGGACGGCGAACGCAAGGACGGCGAACGCAAAAACGAAGACGCCGGTGAAGACCGCGTTAAGTTACCAGTCGGGATTCGGCAACGAGTTTGCCAGCGAAGCGGTGGAAGGTGTACTTCCGCGCGGGCAGAATTCTCCTCAAAAAGTGGCGCATGGGTTGTACGCGGAACAACTGAGCGGCACGGCGTTCACAGCGCCGCGCGGCGTCAATCGCCGGACGTGGCTTTACCGCATGCGTCCATCGGTGGCGCACAAGCCATTCGAACCCATCAGCCCGGGAAGGCTGCGCAGCGCGCCGTTTGACGAGGTTCCGACACCGCCGAACCAGTTGCGTTGGAATCCGATTCCGATTCCTTCCGAACGCACCGACTTCATCGACGGCCTGATCACCATGGCGGGCAACGGCAACGCCCATACCCATGCAGGCGTTGCGATTCACATCTACGTCGCCAACACCTCGATGACGGATAGTTTTTTCTACAACGCCGATGGAGAGATGTTGATCGTGCCGCAAAAGGGACGGCTGCTGCTGCGCACGGAGATGGGTGTTCTCGAAGCCGGTCCCGGCGAGATTGCAGTGATTCAACGGGGAATTCGTTTTTGCGTCGAACTTCTGGAGAAAGAAGCGCGCGGCTACATCTGCGAGAACTACGACGCGCTGCTTCGTCTGCCGGATCTGGGACCGATTGGCGCGAATGGGCTGGCGAATCCGCGCGACTTTCTGGCTCCGGTAGCGGCGTTTGAAGATCGGGAAGGCGATTACCGGATCGTGGCCAAGTTCCAGGGAAGACTCTGGGCGGCGGCGATCGATCACTCGCCGCTGAACGTCGTCGCCTGGCACGGGAACTACGTGCCCTACAAGTACGATCTGGCGAATTTCAATTGCATTAACACTGTGAGCTTCGACCATCCAGACCCGTCGATTTACACGGTGCTGACTTCGCCTTCAGAAATCGCGGGAACCGCCAATGTGGACTTTGTCATCTTTCCGCCGCGATGGATGGTTTCCGAGCATACGTTTCGTCCGCCGTGGTTCCATCGAAATTTTATGAACGAGTTCATGGGGCTGATCCGCGGTGAGTATGACGCCAAGGCGGAAGGATTTGTGCCGGGCGGCGCCAGCCTCCACAATTGCATGGCGGGTCACGGGCCCGATGCGGAGACGTTTGAGAAAGCGAGCAAGGCCGAACTGAAGCCGGTCTATCTCGGCGACACCATGGCATTCATGTTCGAGACCCGCTTCGTATGCCAGCCGACGAAGTTTGCGCTGGAGACTTCGCAGCTTGATCATCAGTATTTCGAGTGCTGGCAGGGATTGCGGAAGAAGTTCAAGAGGTCGGGCGGGTAAGCAGGCTGTGACGAGAGTCGGGCCCGGAGCGGTGTACAAGCGACACCTTTACGAATTGTCATCCCGAGCGAAGCGAGGCATCTGCAGTTCGCCGCAAGATACAGATCCCTCGCTTCGCTCGGGATGACAAAATCTGGCGAAGCTGAACGATGAATCTGGGGCAATGAATTTGCAAACTTACCAGACGGTGCGAAATTCGGCGGACGCGGTCGACGCCGCGGGTGTCCTGCTGCGCGACCTGATCGATTATGCGGGATTATTTCCTCCTGCATCGTTGGCCATGGCGCCGTCTGTGGCCAACTACGACGCCTATTCGCGGTCGGAATGGAATTGGATTCTCGGGCGTTTTGTCGTTCCGGTCGCGCGGCTTGGTGAGTTCGAAGAAGCGTTTGCTGGATTGCCAATTCCAACGGCTGGAACAAGCTTCGCGAACTGGCGGCTGTCCGTTCTTCTGGGCTCCGATCCGGCTTCGGATGCCGCTTGCATCCGCGAATTCAATGCTCGAATGGCGAGCCCCAGTTCCGGCAGAAGGGCTGTCGTCGAGTCGGTTGAGGTGAAAGTTGCGAGTGCCGAAGAGGTCAAGCCTCTGTCCGGAATCATTCCAGCAGAGCTTGCGACCTATTTTGAAGTCCCGCCGTCCAGTTGCGCCGAGTGTATTGCGGCGGTGGCCGGCTGCGGACGCAGAGCCAAGATCCGGACGGGCGGCGAGACGGCCGACAAGTTTCCTGCTCCCGAGAGCGTGATCGAATTCATTCGCCTGTGTGCGGCAGCCAATGTGCCCTTCAAGGCGACCGCGGGACTGCATCATCCGATGCGCTCGGTGCACCGGTTTACTTATCAACCCGAGAGCGCATCGGGAATCATGCATGGTTTTGTGAATGTGTTCCTGGCCGCGGCGTTTCTGCGGGCAGGAATGGAAACTGGCCTCGCGGCTCAGTTACTTGAGGGGCAATCGACGCAGGCATTCCACTTTGATTTGCATGGAGTGGGCTGGCGCCAGCATCGGCTCAGCCGGGATGAAATCGCCGCAGCGCGCCAGGGTTTCGCGGTTTCGTTTGGGTCGTGCTCATTCACGGAGCCCATCGACGACTTACGGTCCCTACACTTGCTATGAAACACTTGCTATGAAACCCGTTCTCGACGAGACCCACGATTCCAAAGGGCAAAGTTGGGTTGAATCCGCCAACGCTGCAGGCTCCGACTTTCCCATTCAGAATTTGCCCTTCGGGGTTTTTCGGCGACGCGTTGCCGGCGCCGAGGCGAGAGTGGGAGTTGCGATCGGAGACCGCATTCTTGACCTCGACGGAATGCAAAGTGAGGGCTTGCTTGCGGACGAGAGTGTGCGCCTTGCGGCGAATGCTTGCGCATACGATTCGCTGAATCCACTGATGTCGCTCGGCGCGGGTCCTCGGCGCGCATTGCGCCGGCGTCTTCACGTAATTTTGCGTCAGGATTCGCCCGCCTCCGATCGGCAGGCCGCTTCGCGCCATCTCGTCTCGCAGGCTGATGTTGACATGCTTCTGCCCGCGGTCGTCGGCGACTACACGGATTTCTACGCATCGATCTTCCACGCCACCAACGTAGGGAAGCTGTTCCGCCCCGACAATCCGCTGCTGCCGAATTACAAGTACATCCCGATTGGCTATCACGGGCGGGCGTCGTCGCTGGTTCCGACGGGAACGCCGGTGCGGCGACCGTCTGGCCAGACGCGTAATGGCGAGGCCGATCCTCAATTCGGGCCGACTAAGGCGCTGGATTACGAAGTGGAACTAGGCTTCTTTGTGAGCGCAGGAAATACGTTGGGAGAGACCATTCCAATCCGCGAAGCGGAAGAACATATTTTCGGAATCTGCCTGGTGAATGATTGGTCAGCGCGGGACATTCAGGCTTGGGAGTATCAGCCGCTGGGACCTTTCCTGGGGAAGAGTTTTGCGACTTCACTCTCGCCCTGGGTGGTAACGATGGAAGCGCTCGCTCCGTTTCGCACGGCTGCCTTTGCGCGTGCGGAAGGCGACCCGGCGCCATTGCCTTACCTTTTCGAGCCGAGCGATCAGGAACAGGGTGGTCTCAACGTGTGCCTGGAAGTTTCGCTGTTGTCGCCCCGGATGCGGGAAGCCGGCATCGCTCCGGTGGTTTTGGGCCGAAGCAATTTTCGCGACATGTACTGGACCATGGCGCAGATGCTGACCCATCACGCGAGCAATGGCTGCAATCTGCGCGCGGGCGATTTGCTGGCAAGCGGAACGGTGTCGGGCGCGGACAAGACCGCGCGCGGATGCCTGTTGGAGCTAACCTCGCGCGGCAAGGATCCGGTTACGCTGCCGATTGGAGAGCAGAGGAAATTTCTCGAAGATGGAGACGAAGTCATCCTCCGGGGATGCTGCGAACGAGAAGGGTTCCGCCGCATCGGACTGGGCAGTTGCTGCGGGGCGATTTTCCCCGCGCTGACGGTATGACGAGCGAAGCCCGGGGTGCGACAGCGACCGCGTTTTTGAAGGATAATCAATGCGCGGCGGCTGGGGTTGCCGCCACTTCCTTAAGCTACAAAAGGAGAATTCCATGAGCCAGATTCTGACAGAGGTGCTCGATTCCAACCGCAAGTACGCCTCCAATTTTGGAGAAAAAGGAAAGCTGGCCCTGCCGCCTGCCCGTCACTTTGCGATTCTCACCTGCATGGATGCCCGGCTTGATCCCGCCAAGTACGCTGGCCTCGCCGAAGGGGACGCGCACGTCATCCGCAACGCGGGAGGCCGTGCCAGCGACGATGCGATTCGGTCCTTGGTGATCAGCTATAAACTGCTGGGAACGCGGGAATTTTTCGTCATCCACCACACCGATTGCGGCATGGAGTTTTTCTCCAATGACGTGATGCGCGAACTGCTGGCTTCGAGTTTGGAGACTGCCGAACTGACCCCGAACGGTTTTCGCGATGTAGGCCGTGGCCCGGGATCTCAGGAGGGCGGATACATCGAGTGGCTGACCATCCGCGATCAAGCGCAGGCGGTGATTGACGACGTGCAACGGATTCGGAACCATCCGTTGGTGCCCAAGTCGATCCCGATTTACGGGTTTGTGTACGATGTTGGTTCCGGAAAACTGATGGAAGTAGAAGGCGCGAGCGCTGCCGGAAAGGCCGCCTGAACAGCTTTGACTAACGTCCGCTGACGTGAGGTTTCGTCCCGCCGGTCCGGCGCGCGACGGCGAGCTCGATCCGAAATTCGAGAAGGGTTCCGCCGCATCGGACTGGGCAGTTGAGGGGATACGATTCTGCCCGCTTCCGCGGCCTGATCAGGCTGCACCCACCACGCCCAAGGATGCTGGCCTTCTCAACAGGACCGCCGGATTCACGCCCAAACAAGCCCTCCCGACAAAATCATTTCACCATGTCGCGAAGGGGCGAGATGGACGTACAATCAGTGCCGTTCTTTGCGGTCGAGAAGGAGATTCATGATGAAGCGACTTTATCTCCTGCTTCCATGCTTGCTCGTAATGCTGATCGCTTGGGTAGGATGCCACGGGGGCTCGGGCGGCGAGGCGAACACGATCAAGATCGGCGTGGTGACGTCGCTCACCGGGAGCAACGCGGCGTTCGGCCAGGCGCACAAGAATGGGTACACGATCGCGCTCGACGAGATCAATGCCAAAGGCGGTCTCCTGGGGAAAAAGGTCGAGCTCGATTACTACGACGACCAAAGCCGTCCCGACCAGGCGGTGCAGGGTGTTTCGAAGCTCGTCGATCAGGACCACGTGCCCATCATTCTGGGGGCTTTCTCCTCGGAGAGCACGCGCGCCATCGTGCCGGTGGTTACCCAGAAGCAAATTCCTCTTATCATTCCGACTGCCGTGGCCGACAACGTGATGGAAACCGGATCCGCCTGGGTCTTCCGTATTTGCGCCGGCTCAGGATCGTTTGCCGCCGCGACCCTGGATTTTCTGAAAAACAATGGCGACCCCAAGACCCTGGCCATCGTCTCCGAAAACACCAACTTTGGACAATCGAACAACAGGTCCATGACCGATGCGGCGAAAGCGGCAGGCCTGACCCTGGTTGACAGCGAGACTTATCAAGCCAGTTCGCCGGACTACAAGTCGCTGTTGCAGCGAGTGAAGAACAAGAACCCCGAAGTAGTTTACTTCGCGTCGTATTTGCTCGATGCCAGCACCTTGATGCACCAGGCGGAGCAGGTGCGCTTGAATCCCAAGTACTACACTTCAGCGGGCACCGGGTTTGCGGCGGCGGAGTTTCCCACGCCCGATAAGGGCGCCGGAAAATACGCGGAGTACACGTTTTCGGTTTCGCAGTGGCTGCCCTCGGCAAAATGGAAAGGCTCGGCTGAATTCGATCAGAAGTTCTTCAAGCTGACCAACACCCATCCTGCTTATCACGCCACCGAGGCCTACGCGGTGCTGGTGGTGGCGGCAGCGGCAATCGATAGCGCCAAATCGACGCAGCCCCAGGCCCTGCGGGATACGCTGAGACAGATCAAGCTTGCAGAAACTCCGTTCGGCCCGGTGAAGTTTGATGCCCGCGGGCAAAACTCACATCCGGTGCTGGAGACGCAAGTGCAGGGAGGGCACTACAAAGTGGTTTGGCCTCCCGACGCCGCCGAGAGCAAACCCATCATCCCGGCCCCGGAGTGGTCGAAGCGCCCATAGCGGTTTTCACCTTCGACCCGGAGCGATGGCGGAGTAGAATTCCGCAAACGTTGTAGGGTGCCTGTCTTCCCAGCTAAGGAGCTGCTGCCGTCTTGTGAACTGGTTTTATTCCACCATCCAGGCCATCCTCAACGGCCTTTTGACCGGGGCGCTCTATGGCCTGATCGCCATGGGCATGGCGCTGATTTTTGGCGTGATGCGCATTGTGAATTTCGCTCACGGCGCTTTCCTCATGCTGGGGATGTACGCAAGCTATGTGCTGTTTCAGACCACCGGCATCAGTCCTTATTACGGTTTTCCGCTTGTCGGCGCGGTGCTGTTCGTCATCGGATATGCCACCTACATGGGCCTGCTGCGGCCGATTCGCGGGCAGGTCGATTTCATGGTCATTCTGCTGACCGTGGGCCTGGCACTGATTATCACCGACGGCGTGCAACTGACCTTTGGCGCCGATTATCATCAGATCAATATTCCGCTCTTATCGAAGAACATTCGCCTCGGTTCTCAGATTTCGGCCAATGCGCCTTGGCTGGTATCGTTTGCGCTCGCGGCCGTCCTGGCGCTAGCCCTGTATTTCGTGGTGACCCACACCATGTTCGGGCGGGCGGCGCGCGCCATCGCTCAGAACCGTTATGCGGCGCCCCTTATGGGTATCAATGTCAACCGGGTGCAGGCCATCTCGTTCGCCATCGGATCCGCCGCCGCCGGCATCGCGGGAGCGCTGCTGCTGCCGGTCTTCTATCTATTCCCTGAGGTCGGCGATCAGTTCATGCTCAAGTCGTTCGTGATGGTTGTGCTGGGAGGCATGGGCTCCATCCAGGGCGCGGCCATTGCCGGGCTGGTGTTGGGCGTGGTCGAGAGCCTGACCAGTCTCTACTGGGGCAACGAGTGGGCTCTGGCCGTTGATTTCGTGATCTTCATTCTGGTCTTGTCGCTGAAACCCAGCGGGATTTTCGGGAGCCAGCGCGCATGAAGAGTTGGTTCGTCATCTGGGTGGGGATTTTCTTTTTGCTGGCCTTGC
>Ga0209517_10000313_pt1 | contig 85811 bp, 70 predicted proteins | sample PeaSoiMetSII2010_FD_187695 | JGI IMG/M metagenome (GOLD analysis project Ga0209517, IMG submission 187695) | Peat soil microbial communities from Weissenstadt, Germany - SII-2010 (SPAdes) (version 2) | ecosystem: Environmental > Terrestrial > Soil > Wetlands > Peat | place: Germany...
CTGCGCTTTTCCACCATTCCGCTCACTTTCCAAGGCATGCTCCTTTGTAGCCGCCTTCTGTGAACGGACCAAACTGTCAACCATGTGCCCGGTCTGTTTTGTCCACTATGTGCCCGGTTTGGACCACTTCTGACCCACGGCTTACGCCGTGGGCTGCATTCTTGCGCCGCTTCGCGGCTACTGAAGCTGCTCCCGCCACTTATGTGGCGGGCTAATGATGCCGTCGCTTCGCGACTGCGGCTTTGGACAACCTGAGTCCCTTGTATGGCTTTCTGCCATTATCCCACATCGGATTCGGCCCGAGAGCGTCGCGCGGAGTATTCCACATGCTTGCGCGATGGCGATGGTCATTCGTCACAGACTTTGCTGTGGGAGGCGTGGACAATCCTCAACATGAATGCGGAATCGCTTGGCCGAACGGTGCAGGAGTTTCTTAGCGAGGCTTCTGGCGCGGTCGTGCTCGAGGACGGGGCGGTGACGTTTGATCTAGGGCAGGCGCGGTACTCGATTTCGGGCGAGTACAACAAGTGTTTGCTGCATTTGTGGTCGGCGGAGCGGAATACGGTGCGGCGGGTGCTGGATGCGGAGGTGAAGAACGGGACGCTGCGGCTGGCGGTGCAGCGCATGGGGCAGGCGCGTCCGACGAAGCTGGAGATCTGCCGGGAGCGGGATCGGAGGTCGCCGTCGGCAAAGAAGGCCGCGCGGGTGAGCTATGAGGCCAAGCTGCGGAGGGCGCTGGAGCGGCATTTTCCGGGGTTCGCGGTGGCGCGGCTGACTTCGACGGTGGAGCTGGAGAAGTCCTTTGGGCCGATTTATGCGCGGGGCGTGGTGACGCGTGGGCAGACGGCGTTCGCGGTCTTGGGCGTGAATGCTTCGGAGACACAGGCTTCGATCGATGCGGCGCTCACGTTTGGGATTCTGTGGATGGATGTGTGCAGAGAAAATCCCCACTTCTCGCGAAGAACGCGAGAAATGGGGCACCCTACGTGTTTGGTTGAGGGGCTGTGTTTGTTTGTGCCGTGGGGATGCTCGGCGGTGGTGCGGGAAAGGATGGCGCGTCTGAATCGGGGGGCGGCGAAGTGGAGGTTGTTTGAGTTTGACGAGCGGGACGATGCGGTGGTCGAGATGGATTGCTCGGATCGCGGGAATGTGGCGACGCGGCTGGTGCATGCCACGAACGAAGATGCGGCCCGGGAGCGATTTGCAGAGTCGATCGGAAAGATCAACGCGATTCTGCCGAATTACGAAGTGGCGGTGCTGTCGGCGGCGGAGATTGCGTTTCGCTGGCGCGGGCTGGAGTTTGCGCGAGCGCGAATGGGAGCGGAGGCGGCTACGTTTCGCAGCCGGCAGGAGATTGTGTTTGGAGTGGGAGCGGAGGAGCGCGTGCTCGATCAGGGCAACTTTGCATTCTTTGTGCAGTTGCTGACCGCGCTGCGGGAGCGGCGGCATCCGTATGGGCCGCGGCAGGATGTGCTGTTTCGCATGCATCCGGAGCGATGGCTGGAGTCGCTGGTGGTGGGGGATGTCAGCGTGGTGGATGAGCGGCTCGAGCGGGATGCGCTGTATTCGCAGGTGCCGGCGTTTTCGGCGGCGGATCGGGCGATGATTGATGTGTTGGCCACGACGCGCGGAGGGCGGCTCGCGGTCGTAGAGTTGAAGGCAGACGAGGATATTCATTTGCCGTTGCAGGGGCTGGACTACTGGTCGCGGGTGGAGTGGCATCACGCGCGGGGGGAGTTTCCGCGGTTTGGTTATTTTGAAGGGCGCGAGTTGGCGACGGATGCGCCGTTGCTGTTCCTGGTGGCGCCGGCGCTGCATGTGCATCCGGCGACGGACGTGCTGTTGCGCTACATTGCGCCGGAGATTGAATGGGAGTTTGTGGGGATTGACGAGAGATGGAGAGAGGGAGTGAAAGTTGTGTTCCGGAAGAGGCCCGAGAGCACTCGACGGGAGGTTCGTGTGGAGCTGGCGGGGTGAGGCAAAACATCTCACCACAGAGGGCACAGAGGGACACGGAGTAAATCAGCCTGGTCACTGTGACAGCGCTGGTTACGCCGGCGAGAATGCCTGGCTAGGATTCGATCCTTCGACTGCGGTTGCTATCTGCCCAAAGCGCAGATAGCAATCCTCGCTCAGGATGACATTTTCACGGCCGTTCGCTTTCAACTCTTCCAGGCTCCTAGCAGGCGACGCACGTCGACTAACTGACCTAAGTGGTAGGCGTTGTGATCGGCGACCAGCAGGGCTTCGCGCAGGATGGTTTGGCCGTCGCCCCAGGGGATGCGGGCGAACAGGTCCGTCTTGGGATTCGCGACCAGATCTTCCATGGCCTTGAGATCGGCGCGGAAGCTTTTGACGCTTTCGTTCCAGGCAGCGGCGGATAGAGGCGCGTCGGTTGCAGGCCAGTATTCTTCGGGCCACTTCAAGTGTTTGTATTTCGGGTTGCGGCTGAATTCGAGGATGTCCCATTGCGCGACGCGGAGGTGTTCGAGGAGCATCCAGAAGGAGTGGGGGTAGTTCGATGGTTTCTCGCCGCGCAGGTTGGGCGGCAGGTCTTTGATGACGTCGTCGAATTTGGCGTGGGCGCCTCCGTCGGAAAGAAGGTAGAGGAGATGTTCGCGCAGGGGGCGGTGGGGATCGGTTGGCGTCTTTTTGGGCATGGGGATTGGATTCGGACGAGGGTGAAGAGGATGCGAAAGTCTCAACGCTGAATTGGATTCGGACGGTGAGGAGTTGGATGCGAGAGTCCACCCAACGAAAACCGCCCTTCGACTTCGCTCAGGGCAAGCTCTGCCGGGCTGCGCCCGGGGACGGACGAATGCGTCCGTCCCTACGTGGTTTATTGGTGCTGCGGGGTGTAGGCGGCGGGGGTTGGCGTCAGTTTGTCGGTGGCGCTGCCGATGGCGTCACCGGAGAGGATCAGCTCTACGCGGCGGTTTTGCTGGCGGCCTTCGGGGGTGTCGTTAGCCGCGATGGGCGCGGTCTTGCCGAAGCCGCGGGCTTCGACCGTAGCCTCCGGGATTCCCTGCTGGATGAAGTATTGGCGGACCGATTCGGCGCGCTGCTCGGAGAGGCTCTGGTTGTAGTCGTCGCTGCCGACGCTGTCGGTGTGTCCTTCGACGGCGACGTGCAGGCTGGGATAGGCCAGGATGATGCCGGAAACTTTGGCCAGGCGCTCGCGGGCTCCGGGAAGCAGCTCGAAGCTGCCACTGCGGAACAGTACGTCGGACATGTTGGCGATAAGGCCGCGGGCGCTATCGCGCGTGGCGAGAATGGAATTGAGCTGCTGCAACAAGCGCGCGCGGAGCTCGGCTTTTTCCTGTTCCGCCTGCTGGCGCAAGTTTTCGGATTGGGCGGCGGCGGCTTTGGCTTTGTCGGTTTCGGCTGCGAGAACCTGCTGCTGTGCGATGGCTTCGGCCTTGGCTTTTTCCGCTTCTTCTCTCTGGCGCGCGGCTTCCTGCGCGGCGGCGACTGCTTCGGCCTTCGCCTTCTCCGCTTCGGCTTTGGCCTGTTCGGCCTGCAGGCGGGCGGCCTCGGCGTCGGCGCGGCGCTTGGATTCAGCGGCGGCATCGGCGCGGGCCTGGGCTTCACGAGCGGCTGCGGCAGCTTGCGCTTCAGCTTCTGCCTTCTGCTTCACGGCCATGAGGCGCGCTTCTTCGGCTGTCTCGGTGGCTTCTTTAGCGGCAGCTTCGACTGCGGCCCGGTTCTGCTTCTGGCGGTAGATGTCTTCAGCCTGCATCAGCTGCTGGCCCGCTTTGGAGAGGATCGAGCTGGCGTACTTGTCGGCTTCGGCGATGTGCGCGATGCGGACGGCGTTGCGGGCTTCGAAGAGTTCGAGTGGAGTCTTGGTGTCGATGCCGAAGATGGCGTCCTGGATGTGCGTGTTGGTTGACGAATAGGTGCCGCGGGTGACGAGCTCGTACTTGGCATCGACGTTTTCGCCAGCGCCGGTGGAAGCGCTTTCGATCACGACCATGTTGCCGGGCTGCGTCACAGCGAAGTAAGGCTCGGCAGTGACGATCAGGCCGAAAGTCTGCAGGTCGGTGAAGGCTTTTACGTGTGCATTGCCGCTTTTGTCGAGCGTGAGTTCGCCGAGGTTGACGGGGCGTCCCTGAGGCGAAACGGCCCAGAGAACGTACGTCAGATACTCGAGGCCGAACTTAGTGGCGTCTTCGAGGCCCTGAAACTTGGCGTCGATTTCAAAGTTGGTCTTCTTGCCCTCGATCTTGGCTTCGCCCGAGGCGCGCTGAAGCTGGTCGGTGCCGTGAAAGTCGACCTTGGCCGATCCACCCTGCAGGCGGTAATGCATGGCCTTGATGGTGCGGGAGACGGTGGGGGCGGGGATGGGCGCGACCGTCGTGGGCGTGGGAACGGCGGTTTGGGTTTGCGCGGACGCGAGGGTCGCGGCGAGCAGGATGGCAAGAGACAAGTTTTTCACGGGTTCTCGATCTGGGGGAGATTCAGAGATTTCTAATCGTTCCTATGTTGCGGGATATGGTTGGGAATGAAAAGAACAGGAAGGGATGGGACTTTGGTAACTCGTGGTGGACACGCATAAATGGCCGAGCGCAATGCATAGGTCCTTCGGCGCCGAAGAACGGCGCCTCAGGATGACAAGCCGAGTGGCAGCACACAAGCGGACAGCCGAGGCGGCTGTCCCTACATGGCCAGTACGGCAGGCTCGCTGCGCTTGCGGGACGGACGAATGCGTCCGTCCCTACACGATCAGGGGATTAGGGCGATGGTGCCTTTGGGACCGACCACGAGCGCTCCGCCCTCGGGGAAGGGGCTGGCGGCGTTGAAGGCGAGGCCGAGTTTCTTCTTTCCGCTGATGCGGCGGGGGTTCGAGGGTGGGCGGAAGTCGAAAACGAAATTGTGGCCCACAAGGAAAACCCGTTGCGGGGGAGCGGGCTTCACGCGGATCTTCTTGCCCGAGCTTTCTGCGCTGCGCTCGTCGTACTCCTGGCGGGCGGCGGCTTGTTCGACGTTTCTATCGTAGGCTGCGGCGGAGAAATAGGCCTGGGGGTGGATGGGCGAGAGCGTCCAGGTTTTGCCGCCATCGTCGGTGAAGGCGAGGTTGGGGCCGTCCTGGTCGGGATGCTTGTAGTCGCCGCCGGCGATGACGCCGTGGAAGGCGTCACGGAAGGCGATGGAGAAGATGCCGGCGGAATCGGGCCCGTGCAGGATGGGCGTGTCGAAGACCTGCCAGGTCTGGCCGCGGTCGGAGGAGTGGAAGACTCGGGCGGCGCGGCCTCCGGTGGCGAACCAGAGGTTGGGGTCGGGGGTTTTACCCTCTGGGGCTGAAGCCCCTTCGTTTTCTCGTCGCTCTCGCGGCGCTGAAGCGCCGCTCTTCCACGTGCTTCCCGGCGTCTGGGTCGGCCGCGAATGGCCGCTTGTCGACGGCAGCTCGGGTGGTGGCAGGGGGAAGACGTCGGTGGCGCCGGCAGAAAGCAGGTTCCTCACCGCCGCTTCGCGCCGGTTCGGAATGACATCGCCGTTTGGGGAAATGCTTGTCTCATCGCTGTTTGAGGAAACGGTTGTCTCTATGCTGTTTGGGGAAACCTTTGTCTCCGCTGTATCCACAGTGCTCGCGATAGGACGCAGGATCGCGATGCAGGTGTTACTGGCGGCGAAGGCGCCTTCACCTTCGATGGCTGGCGGTAGTTGCGATGGCGGAATCCGGTGCCAGGTTTGGCCGTCGTCGGTGAGCAGGAGTTCGAATCTCAACGCACCCGATTCGTCGGGGATGGGATCGCCCAGGACTACGCCGTGTTTCGAATCCCAGAAGACCATGGAGTCGAAGAACGCTTTTGGATTGGCTTCGGTGAACTGGAGCTCCCAGTGTTGGCCGGCGTCGGAGGTGTGATAGATGCGGGACTGGTTGCCGGGACCGGAAGACATGAGGAAGGCTTCGTCGGCAGAGAAGGCGACGACGGCGCGGAAGTCGAGCGCGGAGGCGTCAGGGACCTGGGCCGGCGTCCAGGTGCGGCCGCCGTCGATGGTTCGGAGGTAGGTTCCGTGCGTGCCGCTGGCCCAGGCGATCTGGCGGGAGACGGCGCTGACTCCGCGCAGATTCTCGGTGGTGTGCGAGAGCTGGATTTGGGGACGGGGTTGCGCGTAGGCACGTGCCGAGATCAACAGCAGGAGGAGCAACTTGCGCATGAAGGATTGTCGCAGAAGCGTGTCAGGAAAGAAAAATCTCTAACCACAGAGGAGCACTGAGGGACACAGAGGACAGCATCGGGGATTCTATGCCATCGAATTCGCGTCCGTCTGGTCGAGCTGCGCTTTCGGGTACGGACGAATGCGTCCGTTCCTACATACTTCTGGCTACTTGGGATGGAAGCGGAGTTCGATGAGTTCCGTGGTGTCGTGGGGGGCTGGGGTCCATTTCCAGCGCACCACGGCGTCCTGAGCGGCCTTGGCCAGGACGGGATTGCCGCCCAAAACCTCGGTTCGATTTGGTGTGCCATCGGGGCGGACGGTGACTCGCAACTTGACGATCCCCTCCAGGTTCAGTCTGTGGGCGAGCTCCGGATAGGCGGGTACGACGCGGACGGAGATGGGACGCGGGGTGTCTGCTGCCTGATCTTGCGCGAGGAGAAGCGGCTGCAGACAGAGCGCGAGGGCGGCTACGGTAAAACAACGGCGCATGAACTGAAACCCAGCGGCAGTGTGACATGTACGGCGTGGGCAACGACGTGACGGAAGTTGCTGCACCGGTGGGTTGGGGCTTGCGGCGTGGAGTGCAAGAGTCCGAGATGCGTCTCGCTTTGCTCGACTGGACGGCCGAGGCGGCCGTCCCTACACATGCAGGGAAACCTCGCAGAGCGCGGTCACTTTGCGTTGAAATCGGCGAAGGATGCGGTCTTTCCGATATAGATGCGGAGGCTGCAACGCGGGCCTACGTGGGCGAAGGCCAGCTCCAGCGTGTCGGAGGGGCTGGCGACTTGCGCAGTTTCCATGGGAGCGCGGGCGATGTCCTGCTTCTCGTCGTAGGCGGCACCGGGGGTGACATTTTTATTGACGACCAGAGTCCAGTGATCGCGCGCAGGGATGGGATAGACGGTGTAGGCGCCGATAGGAATTGTGGAAGTCCCCAGGGTGAGCTGGGCTTCGGTGAACAAGGTCATGGGCACGCCGCCGGGAGCCCAGGGTTTGCCGTTCGAGATCTTTTCCTGCTTGGTGGGAACGGCGATATAGCGCATGTAAACCTGGCGGCCATCGTCGAGATTGCAGGTGGTGGTGGACGTGGTTGAGGATTGGGCGGCGAGGCCGGGAGTTAACAATAACGAGATCAGTACAGCTCTCCAGACGATAGGGGCGGACATGGAAAGCCTCCCGGCAGAGAGTGTAGCGCTGGAAGGCTGGAAGCGAAAGGGGGCGTGCAGGTTCGGCGTCGAAAGAGGCGTGGAATATGCCGTTCGGCCGCTGGCCTTCGGTGACGTTTTCTGCGCCGGGGGCGGTTGCTACCGTCGTTGCAGGTACCGGTGCGTCGGGTACCGAGGCGAGGACGGTCCAATGGCGAAGCTTAGAGTTCTTTACAGCGAAGGCGACATCGAAGCACTGAAAGATCTGACCGCGGCGCTGGAAAAGGCGGGGCACAACGTGCAGCAGACGGTGGGACGAAAGAGTGTGGAGGAAGCGATCAAGAACAGCTCCTTCGATCTGGTCGTGCTGGGACCGACACTGAGCCGGAATGACCGGCATCATCTGCCGTACATGGTGAAGAAGGCCGGCGGAGAAACTAGCGTGCTGGTAATGCACACCGATGGAAGCCGTCATCCGTATGTGGATGCGTGTACCGACACCGGGGCGAGCCTGGAGTCAGTGCTGAGCCGGATCGAGGGCATGAAGATTGCCGGAACGGTGAAGGCGGCGGGAGCAGCGGCGGGAAGATAGACGAGTCGTCGCGAGTCGTTAGTCACGATCGCGAGTCGCGAGTCCTGAGTCGTTAGTCACGAGTCGCGAGTCGCGAGTCGCGAGCGTAAAGCAGCAGTTTGCAGGTTTGGAAGGGCGGCCTGAGGGCTGCCTTTTCTTTTTGCTGGTGCCCGAACCACGCACGGCACGAATCAGGATCAGCAACCTGTGGAGTGCAGGAGCACCCTTGTCATCGCTGTTGCAGTGAGGATGACGATTCTGACCAGGAAAGTGGAATCTGCACCGCGAGCCGATACAAGCGACTGGACCGGAATCAAGGTGGTAATAGTGGAGCACAAGTGTCGCGTGCACCTGACAACATGGCAATATCGGAGGGCTCGAGTCCTGCAGGAGCTTCGAAATGGGCTTGCAATCGGAAAATATCGCTAGGGGCAGGTGAGCTTTGCCACGCCGACCGCCTCGCCGCACAGGTCGCCACTCGGTATGCCACAGACCAGGACAGTGTTGCAGGCTACATGGGGCGGAGGAGTGCTCTGGCCTACAGCTTGAACGACAAACGTGCCCGAGGCGCCGGGAGCGCATTGGGCGACGCCGCTCTGGTTGACTGAAATCTCGCTGGGAACGCCGTTCAGGTTACACGTACCCCACTGAACTGTCAGTGGAGTTACCGGCGAGGGCCGGGTGACAAAAACACCGGTGGCGGTGAACTGGACTTGACCATTGGGAAGAGTCTGGGCGTCGGCTGTGGCCGGGCTCACAGTGACGGTTTGCAGCATGTGAGGAGTAGCGGAGCCGCAGGCTAGAGTGATGGCCGCGACCAGGATGAGGAGAACAAAGAACAGGAGCCCGTAATTTCTCATGGCGAGACCTCCTGTCCATCTATCTATATCTGTTCATCTATCTATCCCTGGGTTGGAATTAAGACTGGCACCGATGGGTTGCCTATGGGCTCATTTTATCCTACGCGGCCCACCCTACTTTGCCGCCAAGGGCGAAGGAGAGATGGGAGGATTGGGGAACGGGCCCTGGCTTTTCACCAGAGAAACTTCTTCGAACAACATCGAAGGCACGACGCAGGAAACGATTGGCATGTCGGAGCTGGCGGAAACGCCGAGGGAGAAGAGGGCGCCGACGCGGGGAATGAAGTCGTCAGTAAAGACAACGGGCGTGTCGCCGACGGCGACGATATCGCGGAATGTGGCTGGGGTCATCTCTGCGATCTCTGCGCCTTGCACCAGTTCTTCGTGGCCGTCGGGGAAGAGTTTGTAGACTTCGGCGAGGGAAGATTCGCTTTGACTTCCCTGCTGCGCCATGCGGGCCGCCGTGCGCATGAATGAGGCGGCAGCGCCTCCGCCGACGTGGCGCACCACGATGCCGTAGTCGAGACCGCGCTCTTTGACCCGGCGCAGGAGTTCCTGCCGAAGCTCGTCGCGGGTGGAGGATTTGGCGGAGGTGACAAGAAGATTGCCCGGCGCGGGGCCCCATCCGCGGCGGCTGCCGGTGCTGTGGGTGATGGAGCGGACGGGATCGCGCGTGGCCAGCAAGGTTTTCAGAACACCGTGATCGACCAGCAGAGTCTCGCGGGTATGGACCGCATCGTCGTCGATCTTGTTTGCGCCCATCAGTTTCACGCCCTTGTAGTCGGGCAGCAGCGGGTTGTCCGAGACGCTGAGAAAATCGGGCAGCACGCGGCCGCCGATTTTGTCGACGAAGGAGCCTCCGCCCAACTGCGCCATCATCTGATTGAAGAACAATTCGAAGCGGGGATCATCGCTCAGCGGGGTGCGGACGGCCATGAGACCGGTGGCAAACTGCTGGGCGAAAATTTCTCCGGCGGCTTCGCCTTCGAAGAGCACGGGTCCGTTGTAGCGGTCGAGGGACGAGGCAGAGCGCAGCTTGAGGATTCTGTCGGCCATGGCACGAGTGCGGGCGAGCAGCACGTCCGGGGCAGGAAGGTCGGCGATGGTGCGGCCAAAAAACTGAATGGAATCGGCTACGGGCACGCCATCGGGCGACTGGGTACGCGCGTTGATCTGCAACTTGAAGACGGGCTGGGCGCGGGTAAAGGAAGACCCTTCACTGTTCAGGTACCGGGTATAGGTATTGCGGTACTCCAGATCGACCGACGAACTGTAGATGTCGGGCGTGTTGCGGAAGACCGCGGACAGAGAACGGGCCAGACTTTTCAGTTGTTCCAGTCCAGGTTGAGTGGTCTCGGGCGGCTCGGATTCCGTGCTGGAAGGTTCCTGGCTGAAATCCGGAAGGTCATCTTTGTGGTTGCGGCTTTCGAGCACGGCGCGCTTGGCGGCGAGATCTTCCAGGGCGGACTTGTATTGATTGTCGGTAGCGAGCCAGAAGGTGCTGCGAATCTGCTGGTAGCTGTCGTCGAGCGGGGCCTGGCGGATGCCGGCGAACATGCCGGAGCCGCGGCCGCCGAAATTGCGCAAGGACATGTAGTTGCTGTTGTCGAGGGCATAGTCGCCGACGCGGACCTCAACGCCGATCAGGCGCAGGCGCGAGGGCTGTTGCTCGGTCACGCTGCCCAGCAGAGCCGAAACCACAGTGCGGTTGATGTCATCCATGCGGTAGGCGATGAAGTAAGGCTTGTCCATTTTCTGCAGCTGGATGCGCGAGACGGAGCGGGTCAATTCATCTTTCATGGCGCGCATGGGGACGTCATCCTGGGAACGGGCAGTGGCTACGAGAAAGGCCAGCAACGGTAGGATTCGCGCGGCGATTGCGAGATTGCGTCGGAACATTTCAACTCCAGAAAATCAAAGTCAAAAGAACCAAAGTCAAAGGCAGCGGGCAGGAGTGCCCGCTCCACACACAACACATCGAACTAATTCTGCATTGACGCAGGCGGGGGCGGAAGAATCGGGGCGCGCTCCTGCGACTTTTCTTTACGCTGCACTTCGATCTGCGAAACCAGCAGGCCCGGAGACGAGGCCGAAACCGGCACCCAGCCAGATTCGGCGCCGCATACGCCATTGAAAACGGCGACCTGATCGTCGGCCGCGATGATCTTGCTGAACGCGATCAACGGTGTGCCGATCAGGTCGACGCCACGAACCAGCTCTTCCCGTCCGTCGGGGTAGACGCGATAGACGACGGTCGGCCGCACGTTGAAAGCGTTGGGCAAGACGCGCTGCGTGAAAGTGAATCCGCCTTCGATGTCGTCGAAGAGCAGGCCATAGGGTTTGTTGGCGGCTTTGATCTGTTCGATCAGTTGTTTCTTCAAGTCCGCGCGCGAGACATGCATCGTCGACTCGACGACGAGATTCGACTGCCGAGCCACAACCTTATAACCCTGCTGCCGGCGTCCGTGTCCGTTGGAGTGATCGAAGCCCTCGATGGGCGCACGCGACATGAGGAAGTTCTTGAGAATTCCCTTGTCGACGACGGTGACGCGGCGGGCTTTGACTCCTTCGTCGTCGTAAGGGTAATAGCCGACGAGTTCGGTGCCGGCCAGCTCCTTCAGGCCGGGGTCCGAATAGACCGAAAGAAAGTCGGGCAGGACAGCCTGATTCACCTTCTTTTTGAAGGTCTGCGCCTCGTCTTCATTTTTCTGGCGCTGGCCTTCGACGCGGTGGCCGAAGATTTCGTGGAAGAAAACGGCGCTGGAACGTCCCGAAAGAATTGCCGGGCCGGTGTAGGGTTCGGCCAAGGGAGCCTTCACCAGGGCAAGGAGCGTGTCGATCATGTGAGTGACATCGGAAATGAGGACGGCGCTGTCGGGCAGGCCATCGGGACGGAACGACATGTAGGTCTGGTGCAAGGGCAGTTCCATGCCGTCGTCGGCCTTCGCCGTGGCCGAGATAATCACGCGGTAAAAGGGCGAGGAGATGCGAATCTGGCTGCCGTCCGAGTTGACGTAGCGGCGAGTTTCGACTTCAGCAATGACTTCGGCGCTATTCTCGATGATCTCCTTGTGCAGCGCGAAGGGGGCGGTGATCAGACGCATCTTCTTTTCCCAGGCAGCGGTGTCGAACGAATAGGGCGCCTGCGATTCGAAGTGGGTCTCGGGCGGCTCGTGGGAAAAGTCGCCGGAGCGGTCTTCGGCTTCGACTTTAACCTGGACGTTGGCTTTCACCTTTTGCAGGCGCTGCACGGCGCTGCGGTACTTATGCTCGGTCTCCTGCCAAAGCGCGACGCCGAGAGCCTCAGGATCGTCCTCGAGCGGAACCTTCTGGCGATCCATGCGCTCGCTGAAGTCTCCGTAGGGATCGGTCTCACGCAGGGGATGAGTATTGTCGAGGGAATAGTCGCCCACGCGCAGATCGAGATCGAGCAGGCGCGTGGTGATATCGGAACTGGCGTTGAGGGCGCCGAAGGAAGCCGAAACCTCGATGGCGTGGTTGTCGGTGAGCTGATAAGAAAGGAAATAAGGAGGCACCGGCGCTTTTTTCAGATTCTGGAATGAGCGGGTCAACTCCTGCTGCATGGCGGTGAGGACGGGATCTGCGGCAGCTTTTTGGGCGCGCGATGCAAGGGCAATGAGAAGTAAGAAGGAGATACCACAAAGGCGGCGAAACCAATTCACGGAGGACCTCTTCTTGAGATCAGGAATTCCGGGGTCGAGGCAGCGGTCAAAACGCTTGAAGCAAGACTCTAACCGTTGACGAGTCAAAAGCAAAGTGAATTTCCGGCTACGGAATGTTGCGTGGGGCCGGTTTGCCGGCTGGCTTGTAGTCCTTGGGATAGACGACCAGGCAGCGGCGCATGCCTTCGCCTTCGCTTTCGGTGTGCAGATCAGTTGCCTCGCGCAACGCGAGATGGACGATGCGGCGTTCGCGCGACGACATGGGATTGAACTCGTAGGGAGTTCCGGTGCGGCGGACTTTTTCGGCGGCGACGTCAGCGGCGGCGCGCAACTCCTGAATGCGGATGGAGCGGTGATTCTGGCAGTCGAAGCAGATCTTCTCATGTTCGCCGGAGGGCAGGCGGAGCATTTCGAGGGCAAGGAGTTCGAGGGCGCGGAGAAGTTCGCCACCGCGATCGAGCAGGAGGGGCGAGTCAGGGCCGGCGAGGTCGACGAGGATTTCCGGCTTCTCCCAGTCGCGGTCCTCGGGCAGAGGCGGATCGACCACGATACGGTACTTCAGGTGAAGCCCTCCGTGAGTGACGACGGCCTGGAGGAATTCGTTGATCTTATTGGCAGCAGCGAGTTTGTCGGGAATGGGCATGGAATTCAGCTCTTGGCTCTTAGCTCAAAATCTTATTGGAACGCTTGCTGTGTTCGCGATCGAGCCCGAATCTTGAACTTTCTTTCGCCCCGCCGGGGCTTGATCGCTTCTCAACTCTCATTCCCCACGGCTTGCGCCGTGGGCTGTATTCTTTCGCCGCTTCGCGGCTGGGCTACTGCCACAAGCTCTGGCAAAAGCCAAGAGCTAATGGCTAAGAGCTTCATTTATCTTTCTTCCTGGCGCGCTTGGCTAGCATCTCGCGCATTTCGCGGCCGAGCTTGGTGCGGTTCATGATGGCTTGCTGCGCAATCGAAATCAGGTTGCTCTCGGCATAGTACAAGTTCAGGCCCGCGGCCAGGCGGAAGAAGATGAAGCCCATCATCAGAGGCATCATCACGGTCATCATTCTCTGCTGCGCGGGATCCATGCCGGGCTGGGGCGTCATCTTCTGCGTCACGAGCATGCTGACGATCATAAATATCGGCAACACGTAGTAGGGATCCGCCGCCGACAGATCATGAATCCAGAGCCAGTGAGCGTGGCGCAAATCGAGGGCGATGCCCAGCATGCGATAGTACGCGATCAGAAACGGGAACTGGATCAGCATGGGCAGGCAGCCGCCCACCGGATTGACCCCTTCTTTTTTGTAGAGGGCGCTAACTTCCTCGTTCATGGCCGCCTTGCGCGGATCGCGCAGGCTGTACTTTTTGTACTTGTCCTGGATGGACTTGATCTGGGGCTGGATGCGCTGCATCTTCAGCATCGATTTCATCTGCGTGATGCGCAGCGGGAGCAGCGCGATCGTGATGATGAGCGTCTGAACCACGATGGCCCATCCCCAGTTGGCCACCATGTGGTGAAAGGTCCACTTGAGCCACACGAAGAGCGGCTTGGCGATGATGCCCCACCAGCCGAAATCGACCAGGCCGTTGAGATCGTTGTCGGCGCCGGAGACGCCGGGAACGGGAATCTTCTCGAGAACCTCGAGCTCTTTGGGGCCGACGAAGACGCGCTCGACCGTCGGACCGCGCAGATTGCCGACGGCGGCGCCCAGAACGTCGACGTTGACTGTTTCTTTCGCATCCCGCTTTTGCGGATCGCGGAGGACGGAGAGCGGGTTGCGCAGGGTGACCATCGCGGCGGAGGCAGGATCGTCGGGGATGAAGACAGCGGCGAAATACTGGTCAGTGGGGCCAGCCCAATGGAAAGGACCGTTGACGGTGGCGCCTCCGCTGATCTTTTTGATCGGCAACCGCTCGATGTTCTTGTTGAACTGGTAGTCGATGAGGCCGGAAGCGTAAAAAGCCGGCGTGGCCTGGCTGCCGAATCCGGAGGGCCAGGCGGGTAGCGCGGCGACGAAACTGCCCTTGTAGGTGACGGAAGACTCGACCGTTACCACGTAGGTCTGGTCGAAGCTGAACGTCTTGCGGACGGCGAGGTCCGCGTCCGAGTATTCGAAAGTGATCGTCGCGGGCGACGTTAGTGTGCCTTGCTCCGAGGTGATGTAGAGCGCGGAGCTCAGGCGGCTGCGCAGACCTTCATCGTAAGCCCAGAGCGAGAGTGGGTAGCCGTACTTGGCGGCCGCGGCGGGATTGACCAGATCGAGCGGGCCGGTTTGAGCGTCGTTGTCGAACTTTTTCAGGATCCAGGATTTGACCTGAGCACCGCGATTGGTGAAGGTGATGCGATAAAGATTGTTCTCGATGACGGTTTCGGTTTCGCTGGCGGCTTGCTTGGTGATTCCGGCAGGAGGAGTTACTACGGGCGGCGCGAGCGTGGGAGCGGCGGCGGACTCGGTCTGTGCGGGCTGGCTCGTTTGCTGCGCCGGAGGCTGCGGGAAATATTTCTTCAGCAGCGGCTGGAAGGCCAGCATGATGACGAACGTCACCAGAAAGATGAGCAGAAGGCGGCGTTCGCTGCCAGGTTCGTGTTGTGGATTTTGATATTCGGCCAAAGTTCAGGGTTCCTTAGATTGCGCCCGGCATGCGAAGCTGGCGGCGTTCGTCGCTGGTCGTTAGTCGTTGGCTGGGCGCTTCCGCGTGCTGAATACAATTCCGATCTTTCACCACTACCGGGTCGTAGCCGCCGCGCGCGAAAGGATGACAGCGCAGGAGGCGCGCGACCGACATCAGGCCGCCGCGCAGGACGCCGTATCGGTCGATCGCTTCCAGGGCGTACTCCGAACAGGTCGGAACGTAGCGGCAAGCGGGAGGAAACAGCGGCGAGACGGCCCACTTGTAGGCTCGCAGCAGTTGCAACACGACGAGTTTGGGAATGTTGAACATCTTTTCAGTATTTATCGCTTTGGGCACGATTCGATTCGAGCGCGAATACGCTGCCGTGCCGTCCCTTTGGGACTCGATCTTCCTCTCCTAACCTTACCCGGCACTGACGTGGCGGGCTATTGAATGCCGTCCCTCGCGGGACTGTTGGACTCAGCTGACGGGGCCTGGACTTTTCTTCGCGCCGCTAGTTGACTTGCCTTCTGCGTTTCCCGCGAGCTTCTGTTCTATGACTACGAAAGCGCGGCGAACTTCGTTCAGCACGGCGGCGAAGTCTGCGCTGAGCAAAGACTTCTTGGGGTTGATGACGACATCCACCTTGAGCCCCGCTGGCGGCGGCGAAAGCCGCACGGCCTCGCGCAGACGGCGCTTCATGCGATTGCGTTGCACCGCGCCTCCTAAAGCGCGGCCCACGGTAAATCCAATGCGAAGCCCGGAGCTGCCAACGGACTTTTTGGCAGCGCTATCAGCTTCCGGCCGCGCCCAATAGAACACCGTCAGGGAAGCGGAAAAATGGCGGCGCCCGAGTTCGTACACACGATCAAAATCGGCGTGGCGCAAAAGCCGCAGGCGGCGCGGAAAACCCGCTTTGGCGCTCTGGGGCGCGACACCTTGGTGCGGTTCTCTCTTGTGACTCTCAGGGGCAACGGCGCTCACGGCGATTGTGTTCAGAAAGTTATGCGGTGCGCGAGAACGCGGGCAGAAACGCCCGCGCCCCACGGGCTACTCGCGGAAGCCTGGTTTCACCGAGACCCGCTTGCGCCCCTTGGCGCGGCGGCGAGAAAGAACCTTTTGGCCGCCCTGGGTCCGCATGCGCACGCGAAATCCGTGCTTCTTGGATCGCTTGCGCCGGTTGGGTTGGAATGTACGCTTGGGCATGAAAAGTGCGTGCTCCTGAGTCGCTCGACGGTGTTAGGGCAAACTGTAAGTATAAATCACCGTTTGCAGATGCGCCAAGCAGGCTTTGCGTAGAAGGCGGCGAGAGGAAACCGGCTTCATCGCCTTCACACTCCTATCCGGTGACATTGCTGGCCCGGAACCTGACGCTTTTCGGTTTACAGCAGGGCCGTCCCACCATAGTCTTTATCGTTCTTCCGGAGGGAAACCCAACCATGCCAAGGCTATACCAGTGGACGTTGCTTGTGTTCGTCGTTTGCGGTATTGCGGCCGCCGTCGCTGCCCAACAGGAGAATCTGGAACCGACTGGGGTGGTGCGTGCTGGACGGATGATTGACGTCCGCACGGGGAAGGTTTCGACCAACGTGTACATCCTGATCGCAAAAGACCGCATTTTGCGCGTGGCAGATTCCGCGCCCGCCGGGCTGAGCGTGATCGATCTTTCGAAATATACGGTCGTGCCGGGGCTGATCGATTCTCACGCGCATGTTCTGGGCAACCCCAAGGATCAGTCTTCGACGTCCCGGTTGCGCATGTCCTCGCCGCAGAAGGCCATCTGGGGGGTGCGAAATCTTCAGGTGTGGCTCGACCATGGATTCACGGCGCTGCGCGACGCCTGCGAAGACGACCCGGCGTACGGACAGCTGGCGCTGCGCGACAGCGTGAACCGGGGACTGATACGCGGCCCGCGGATGGTGTCGTCGGGCGGCTGCGTGTCACTCACCGGCGGCCATGGTGACGCTAACGTGCTGGCGCCAGACGCGGGTTTGCCCCGCGGTCCAAACATCGCCGACACGCCGGAGGAAATCAGCGACGTGGTGCGGCGCGATATCAAGTACGGCGCCGACTGGATCAAGCTCATGGCCACCGGCGGAGTGATGGACCCGATCAGCGATTATCGGGTGGAGGAGCTGAGCGAAGAGCAGATGGCCAAAGCGGTGGAGATTGCGCATCGCGCGGGCAAAAAGGTCATGGCGCACGCAGAAGGAGCCGAAGGAATCAAGGCCGCAGTCCGCGCGGGAGTGGATTCCATCGAACACGGAACGGTGATGGACGAGGAAGGGGCGCGCCTGATGGAACAACATGGAACCTGGCTGGTGCCTACGTTGTTCTGCTTTCAGCACGATATGACCACGGGAACCTCGCAGGGCCGCGATCCGGTGAGCTTCGCCAAAGGCGTTGCAATATTGAAGGAGCAGCAGCCGGCATTTCAGAGGGCGCTGGCGCATCATATACGGATTGCATATGGAGTGGATGACGATCCGGATTTCGTGTCGAAGGAATTTGGCGCGCTGGTGAAGGGAGGGTTGTCGCCAATCGACGCGCTGCGTGCTGCGACCATCAATGGCGCGGAACTGACTGGACGCGCGGCCGACATCGGCAGCCTGGAAGCCGGCAAGTTCGCCGACATTGTGGCCGTGGAGGGAGATCCCCTGGCTGACATCACAGTGATGGAGAAGGTGGTGTTCGTGATGAAGGGCGGCGAGACCTACGTGGACCGGACAAAATAAGTCTCAGGCGAAAACTTCATTAGGGCACAAACTAAACGAAGGCGCGGGTGAGTCGGTTCGCCCGCGCCCCATCGTAGTGCGAAGAAGCTGTGACATCCCTTTCGGAGAACGTGCTAACAGTTGCCGCTGACCGATTGCCCGCATACGGTGCCAGTGATGGTGCAGCTGGTCAGAGAGTTTACGGTCGCCGTCACGTTGAGCGAACAACTGCCCGAGGGATTGGGACCGAACGTAATACCACCGGTCTCCATCAACGTCACGGGAAACTGAATCATGCTCTTCTGGAAGTTCAGCGTTGTAGCCAGCATGACGTTGGGGTTTCCGTTGATGGTCAGGTTGTCGACCGAGCAATTGGTCGGCGTAATGGTGAGGGTAGTGTTGTCGGAGCCCGAGCCGTTGTTGAGGGTGAAGTCGAAATTGCCGGAGACAGCGATCGTCCCTCCGCCGGGACATGCCGCGCTCGAGGAAACTGGAATGTTGCACATGAGACTCGTGGACGACCCGGTGCAATCGGTGGTCTGATCCGGCTGCACCGCATTCACCGCAGCGGCCAGACTATGCCGCTCGGCGTTGGCCGGGGGCAGACCGCCTGCTGCCGACTGCATGGCAACTGCGACAGCGCTGCCAATTTGCTGTTCGACTGCCTGCGCCTGCGCCGGCGTCATGGTATGGCTCATGCTGGAACCGCCGCATCCGGCGCATACGAGCGCGAGGATCGTGATCACTGCGATCCCGCATAGAGTGATGGATCTCTTCTTCATGGGCATGGCTGCCTCCTTAACTGATTTCTCTTGTGCGTGGATGTTGCGCGGACACCTCACGGCGAAACGTCTTCACAGGGGCACTGCGGCAGGGGAAGTGGCAAACAACCGGAGCGTAGCACTGTTTATGAGGCAAGGTCAACGAGCTTTACCGGACTTTACGTATGGTTCATGCAGCGCACACTCGAAGCGCGGGATCGGAGGCTGGGGACAGCGCACGGCTCACGTTGCACTGCTGGCGCGGCAGTTACCAGCGCGGCACTTGACAGCGCGAAGAAATCGGAGTGTGAATAGTCATTCGCCGGAAAATTCGAGCCGAAGATTTCCACACAACAAAAAAATTTGTGCTAGTATGCCGGACTGATCCTGCTTTCAAAATTTCTCTTTGAGTTGCAGCGCGGCGCACCGGAGAACGGGCGCAGTCCGCAGTAAAATTAACGGTTCCAGCTACCTCAGTACAACGGCAGTTATAGAACAGGCGCTCTCCAACCAGCCGCCAGAGCGCCGCAGTGAGCAATTCATATATGTCAGGTCCGAGCACAACTCTCTCCCCCAATCCGTGGGCGCGGATTCTGGACGCGCTGGAAAAGAAAATCAACCGGCACTCCTACGACACCTGGCTCAAACCGACGCGCTACAGCCACGCCAGCGGAGGCGTCTTGTTCGTGCGTGTTCCCACGGTCGAGTTCCGGCACGCGGGCGACAAATACGCGGACTTGATCCAGGAAGCGATCGACGTGCTGGGCCTGGGATTCAACGACGTGAAGTTCGTGACTCCCGAGGACGATCCGGCAGCGACCGCGGTGCGGCACGATGGCGGGCTCTCGGCTCCGGCGGCAGCCGCTGCGGCGCCGGCACAGTCGCGCTTCGACTGGGACGGCGCGGCGCAACTCAATCCGCGCTACACGTTCGATGCGTTCGTGATCGGCAGCGGAAACCAGTTTGCCCACGCCGCCTGCCAGGCGGTGGCCGAGCGTCCTTCGCGAGCGTACAACCCGCTGTTTCTGTATGGTGGCGTCGGCATGGGCAAGACGCACCTGATGCAGGCCATCGGGCACGAGATCAAGCGGCGCATGCCGCAGGCGGCGATCTGCTACGTATCGAGCGAGAAGTTCACCAATGACATGATCAACTCGCTGCGCTACGACAAGATGACCAGCTTCCGCGACCGGTTCCGCAACGTCGACGTGCTGCTCATCGACGACATCCAGTTCCTGGCGCAGAAGGAGCGGACGCAGGAAGAGTTTTTCCATACCTTCAATGCGCTGCACGAGTCGATGAAGCAGATCGTGATTGCCAGCGACCGGTCGCCGAAAGAGCTGGCCGAGATCGAAGACCGGCTGCGTAGCCGGTTCGAGTGGGGATTGATCGCCGACATTCAGCCGCCGGACCTGGAGACAAAAGTCGCAATCCTGCAGAAAAAAGCCGAGCAGGAAAAAGTAACGCTTCCGACCGACGTAGCGCTGTATGTGGCGTCAAATATACGGTCGAACGTGCGCGAGTTGGAAGGGGCGCTGATCCGGCTGGTGGCGCATTCATCGCTTATCGGAGCTGAGATCACGCTGCCCTACGCGCAGCAGGTGCTGAAGAATTTTATCGATTCGCAGGCGCGCAAGGTCACGATCGAGTCGATTCAGAAAATGGTGGCGGAGCAATTCGGGCTGCGGCTGGTTGAGATCAAGGCCAAGAACAACTCGCGGGCGATTGTGTATCCGCGCCAGATCGCGATGTATCTGGCCAAGCATTTGACCGAAGCGTCGCTGCCGGAAATCGGGCGGCAGTTTGGCGGCAAGCATCACACGACCGTGCTGCATTCGGTCGAGAAAATTGAAGAGGTCCGGAAGAACGACAAGGATTTGAACAGGTTGATCAATAAGTTGACTGAGCAATTAGGCGGTTGAATCGCGGGTGTTCGGCAGATTTCCACTTCTCGAGTTGGTCTTCCTTGCGGGACGGTTGTGAATAGGATGTGGAAGCTGTGCAAGGACGGCGGGAAAGCGGACGGCAGGCATCTTTATACTGGGTGGTCCGAAGAATCAGGGGCTGATTTCCAACATGAAGGAGTGGCGGGAAGTCGGCTGGGAACAGGCAGGTTGGCCGGGATTTCCACTTCTCCGAAGCGCCTACTGTTACTGCTGGTTTTATAGGTTTTGCATTTGATATAAGGGTAAGAATAGAAGTCGCACCGGAAGTAGCTTACCGAGGGGAGATGTGCTTATGCCGGTGGAAGCCGCCGTTGCCGTGGAGACCATGGAGATTACGGTCAGCAAGCCTGAGTTGCTGCGCGAGTTGACTGCCACACAAGGCGTGGTCGAGCGCAAGACCACGATTCCGATTCTTTCCAATTATCTGTTTGAGGCGGCCGGAGACCGCCTGTCATTGACGGCGACGGATCTCGATCTGAGCCTGCGCACATCCTGCAGCGTGAAAGTGAAGAAAGAAGGGGCGTGCACGATACCGGCGCGCAAGCTGCATGACTACGTGAAGCTGCTGCCCGATGCCGATATTACGATCAAGCTGCTGGAGAATCACTGGGTCAGCATTCGCTGCGGACGGTCGAATACAAAGATGGTGGGGATGGCAAAGTCGAACTTCCCCAGCCTGCCGGCGTTTCCGACGGCGGGAGCGGTCACGATTCCGGCGCAGGTATTGCGCGGGCTGATTGCGCGCACAGGGTTTGCCATTTCCAACGAAGAATCGCGGTACACGCTGAACGGCGCGTTAATGCTGTTGAAGCCTGAGTCGATCACGATGGTGGCGACCGATGGCCATCGGTTGGCGCACTGCGAGCGCAGCGGCGGGAAGTTTGAAGGCGTCTCTGGCGAGATGAAGACTCTGGTGCCGAAGAAGGCGATGGATGAGTTGAAATCCCTGCTTGATTCTACCGATTCCGACACGGTCGAATTTGCCAAGGATGAGTCAACGTTGTTCTTCCGCATCGGATCGCGGCTTCTGACCTCGCGGCAACTGACGGGCCAGTTCCCTAACTTTGAGGCCGTGCTGCCCAAGGACAACAACAAGATTGTTCCGCTGAATGCGGATGAGCTGAATGCGGCGATCCAGCGCGTGGCCCAGTTCGCCGACGAACGCTCGCGGGCGGTGCGTCTGCGGCTGGAGAAAGGCGAGATCAAGATTTCGGCGTCGTCCACGGAGGCGGGCGAGTCGGAGGATTCGCTGGAGGCTGCGTACACGGGCGACCCGCTGACGATCGGCTTCAATGCGCAATACCTGGTGGAGTTTCTCAAGGCCGCGGGCACCAGCGAAGTGCGGCTGGAGTTGAAGGATCCGCAGTCGGCGGGGCAGCTGCGGCCGGCCGAAGGGGATGATTATAAGTACCGGTATATTGTGATGCCGATGCGGATCTGAGGAGAAAGGCAACCACGCGGGCTAAAGCCCTACGCCCGTTGTCCCATCTTTACGCGGCCCTGAAGGGCCACTCTTCCACGGTACTTCTACGAAGCTCTTACGATTCGGGCCTGTGGGTGCAAAATCCTGCAGGTGTCCCGATCTGCCTTGGGCCTTGACCTCTCTGCCCCGCTGCCGTACATTGGCGAGCACTTCGATTTGGGAGGGCGACGTTATGTTAAGCGGATTCAAAAAGTTCATTCTTCGCGGAAATGTTGTGGATATGGCTGTCGGCGTGGTGATTGGCGCGGCGTTCGGCGGTGTCGTGGCTGCGCTGACCAAGGATTTGCTGACCCCGCTCATTGCGGCGATCGTGGGTAAGCCAGACTTCTCGGCGGTCAGCTTCACGATCAACGGGACGTTGTTCCCGGTCGGCGACTTCATCAACGCCTGCGTGTCGTTCCTGCTGATCGCGGCGGCCATCTACTTCTTTGTGGTGACGCCGGTGAATGCGCTGGTGGCGCGGATGCGCAAGGATCCGGCGCCGGCCGATCCCACGACCAAGAAATGCACCGAGTGCCTGAGCGAGATTCCCGTCGACGCGCGGCGGTGCGCGCACTGCGCCCAGCCACAAATGGGTAAGGCGGCGTAATGCTTTCGGATGTTTTTGGAAGAAGTATTCTCTGGATCGCGGCGCTGGGAATTCTGCTGAGCGGGCGAGGCTTTGGGCAATCGCAGGATCAATCCAGCCCGCCGCCGGCATCCGAGAGTTCAGCGCCGCAGGACGTTTCGGGGCGTGTACACCTTTCGTCAGCAATGAGCGGAGGGCTGCTGATCAAGAGGGTGAACCCAACGTATCCAGGGAAGGCCCGCGCGCAGCGCATCCAGGGAACAGTCATCATGAAGGCGATCATCAGCAAGCAAGGGACCATTACGGACTTGCAGGTGGTGTCGGGCGATCCGATGCTCGCTAAGGCTGCGACTAAGGCAGTCAAACAGTGGAAGTACCGTCCGTACCTGTTCAATGGCGAACCCGTGGCCGTCGATACGCAGATACAGGTGAACTTCACCCTTTCCGGAGGTTAGGGCCGCGCATCTCGCGTAACATATCGAGATGAGCATTTGTTTTCGGCGGCTTGTTCCGCGAGTGATTGCCAGCGCCCTTCTGGCAATCGCAGCGTGCGGGGAAATTCTCGGCCAGTCTCAACCCTCATCCTCCTCACAGAAGGCCAAGCACTCTGCGGCTTCCCCGGCCACTTTGGACTCCGGCTCGGTCACGAACGGCATCTACCGCAATCGAACTTTGGCGCTCTCCTGTAAGATCCCCGCCGGGTGGGTGCTGCGGACTGAGGAAATGAATGAACGGGATGAGGACCCGGGCGCGCAAGAAAACCCTCAACCACCCTTCGTGCCTCAGGGCGAGCACGGGACACAGAGAGACACAGCGGACGACAAAGAAGATAGAGGCGCGCGCGTCTTGCTGGCGGCTTTTTCGCGGCCTCCGGAAGCGCATGGGGACGACGTGAATTCTTCGATTCTGATTGCGGCGGAAGGCGCGGCGGCGTACCCGGGGCTCAAGGACGCGGCGCAGTACTTTGGGCCGCTGACCGAAGTGGCCAAGGCGCGGGGCTTCAACGTCGACGAGGAACCCTACGAAGTCGAGATCGGAAAGAAGACGCTGGTGCGGGGAGATTTTCACAAAGATGTAGGAACGCGGGTCATGCTGCAGTCGACGCTGGCGATGCTGGCGCACGGGTATGCAGTGTCGATTACCGTAATCGGCGGGACCGAAGATGAGGTCGAGGAGCTGATTGACGGGTTGGAGTTCGCTGGATCGGCGCGAACCGCGCAGAAGCCGAAGTAGTCCAGCCTGCCACGTTATTGCGGCAGCGGCACCTGCTCTTTGATCTCGATGGCAATTCTGGGCGGGTGCAGCAGCGTGTTGTGGATCAGGCAATGATGGACAGCGGCTTCAACGCCGGCGCGATGCTGCTCGCTCAGGCCGACCGCGGTTTCGATCTCGATGCGGAAGTTGTCGATCCGCGCGGGATCCTTCACTTTGTCGGCGGCGACGCGAACCCGCGTGCCCTCGGTGGCGAGTTTATTCTTGCGCAGGTATTGCGCGGCGTAGAACGCGGCGCACGAGCCGAGAGAGGCAAGCAACAACTCCGGCGGGGTCATGCCTTCGTCATAGCCGCCGTTCTCCGGCGGCTGGTCGCAGGAGATCGAGTGCTGGCGGGCTTTGATTTCGAACTGTACTGCCCCAAGGTGTTCCACAGTAACTTCCATTGCTCCCCCTTCGTTCCACCAGCCATTCTGGCATCGCTTGAATCGCGGCGGCTGTGCTCACGATCACGCTCCTATGCCAATGATTCTGAGCACTTTCAGGAGGATACGGTCGGGGCTAGTCGAGAGGTTCGGGGTGAAGGCTGAGGTCTTTTTCGCCGGCGGCTTTCTTCTCGCCGTATTTTTTCATCCAGGCTTCCCAGCTTTTGCCGGCGGCGGTGTCGCGTCCGGTGAAGGCGAGAGCCGCGATGTCGGCGTAGGAGATGGAGACTTTTTCGTTCGAGTTTTTCGGGTAGAGGCGGACGAGGGAATCTTTCAGCGTTGCGGCCGAGCGGCGGTCGAAGAGGTAGCCTTCGATTGTGGAGCCGTCTTTGCGGGTGATGGTGATGTCGCCGCGGTAGTCAAAAGCTTTTTCGAGGGCGGCGCGGATTTCGTCTTCGGTGGCGAGCGGGGGGATCCAGCCTTCGAGGTGTTCGCGGGCGGTGCCGGGCGCGACTTCGAGCGAGTCGGGGTTGACGGCATTCGCGTGCGGCGGCGTGGCCTGGGGCGAGGCGTGGTCGACGTGGCCTGCTTCTTTGCCGGTCATGAGCTATGAGCCTCGAGCTAGGAGCTGCGAGCAGGGGCTAAGCCCTGTCAAGCTTTATCTTGCTTAACGCGGTGCTGAAGCGCCGCTCTTTCACCAATGCCGGGCTTTCGCCCGGCCTGGACAGCCGAGGACGGCTGTCCCTACATGATTCGTTATGCGCGCGTTTGCTGCAGCGACGCTGTCTCGCTGGGTGGCTCGATCTGGATCAGCGGATGTACCGGGGCTTGCGGCTCCTCCAGCATGTGAAGAGCCTCGTCATCACGATAACCGGTGAACAGAGTCGCCTTGACTGTAGCCAGAAATCCACCGAGCGAACTGAAAGTGGCGTTCACGGCCGAAGCTTCGTAGCCGCTATGCACCATGCAATTGGCGCAGGCCGGATTGCCCGACTCGGTGCCGTAGTTGCTCCACTCCGTCGTTTCCAGCAGCTCGGCGAAAGTCTCCGCGTAGCCATCCTGCAGCAAATAGCAGGGCTTCTGCCAGCCGAAGACGTTGTAGGTCGGCATGCCCCAGGGCGTGCAGGGATAGGTGCGTTTGCCCATCAGAAATTCCAGGAACAGCGGCGAAAGATTGAAGCGCCAGTCTTTCTTGCGGTTCGAGAGAATCGCGCGGAACATGCGGCGGGTGCGGGCACGCCCGAGAAAATGTTTCTGGTCGGGGGCCTTGTCGTAGGAGTAGCCGGGGGAGAGCATCATGCCCTCGATGCCCAGGTCCATCATTTCGTCGAAGAAGGCGCGCACGGACTTCGGGTTGGCGCCGTCGAACAACGTGGTGTTGGTGGTGACCCGGAAGCCGCGCTTGAGCGCTTCTTTCACCCCTTCTATGGCGAGATCGTATCCGCCATCGCGGCAAACGGCGAGGTCGTGCTCTTCACGCTGGCCGTCGAGGTGCACGCTGAACGTCAGATACTTGCTGGGCTTGAACTGGTCGATTTTTTCTTTCAGCAGCAGCGCGTTGGTGCAGAGGTAGATATACTTCTTGCGCGCGACCAGGCCTTCGACGATTTCGGCGATCTGCGGATGCATCAGCGGTTCGCCGCCGGGGATGGAGACCATGGGAGCGCCGCACTCGTCGACGGCGCGGAAACATTCTTCCGGGGTAAGATCTTTTTTCAGAATGTGGGCGGGGTATTGGATCTTGCCGCAGCCGGCGCAGGCCAGGTTGCAGCGGAACAGCGGCTCCAGCATGAGCACGAGCGGGTATTGCTTGCGTCCGGCGAGCTTCTGCCGCAGGACATAGCTGGTCACCGTCCACATTTGTGAGACTGGAACTGGCATGTGCTGGTTGCTAACCCCTTTGTAACATTCTATCAGGGTCTTCCAAGGGCGAGGCGGTAACCACGAAGGGCACGAAGGTTCACGAAGGAGAGCGAGATGAATCGACGGACATTTCTGCATTCTGCGAAGTGGGCGGGGCTGGCGGTTGGACTTCCATCGGGGCTTGAGGCGTTCGGATCAGCTCAGGCTGAGTCAAAGCCCAAGGTGCCGGCAGGTAGTGCGGCGACTTCGCAGAAGCCCGCATCGCCCGAGACCATTCTGCTCAAGGACTACCGGCCTGTCTCGATCTATAAGATTCCGGTCACGCAGGTCGACAAAGCGAAATTCCCCATCATCGATATGCACTCGCATCCGTACGCCAAGACTGAGGCGCAGATTGACGAGTGGGTGCGCAACATGGATGAAGTCGGCGTAGAGAGAACGACGATCCTCACCATGACCACCGGGGCGGAGTTCGACCGCATCTACAAACAGTATTCGAAGTATCCCGAGCGGTTTGAGATGTGGTGCGGATTTGATTTTGCCGGCTACAACCAGCCAGGATTCGGGCCGGCGGCCATCAAAGAACTGGAGCGCTGCCATCAGGCTGGCGCGCGCGGTGTGGGAGAGATTCACGACAAAGGGAAGGGCCTAAGGTCGGGGAAGTCGAACGCAGAGGGAATGCATCCGGATGATGCGCGGATGGATGCGCTGTGGGAAAAGTGCGGCGAGTTGGGCATGCCGATCAGCTTGCACGTGGCTGACCCGATCTGGATGTACCAGAAAATGGACAAGACCAATGACGGACTGATGAACGCCTACCACTGGCGGCTCGACAATCAGCCGAACATCGTCGCTCTGTCGGGGATGGTCGACATCCTCGAGCGGACGGTGGCGCGGCATCGCAAGACTATGTTCGTTGCCTGCCACTTCGCCAACCTTGACTATGATCTGGCGCGGCTGGGCGAGGTGTTGGAGCGGAATCCGAATCTGTATGCCGACATCTCCGCGCGCTATGCCGAAACCGCGCCGATTCCCCGCTTCGCGTCGCACTTCTATGAGAAGCACGCCGATCGGCTGGTTTACGGCACGGATATGGGCTTCGATAAGACGATGTACCGGGTAACGTTTCGAATCCTGGAGTCGCAGGACGAACATTTCTACGAGATTGAACAGTTTGACTATCACTGGGCGCTGAATGGGCTTGGGCTGAGCGACGGGATCTTGCAGAAGGTGTATCACGACAATGCGGCGAAGTTGCTGGCGGCGCGAAACGGATAGCCGCTCACTCTTCATCAGCGCAGGCTCTGGGCACTGAAGGGGCCGAGGAAACACCTTCGAGCTTTCGCTCGACTGGACGGACGAATGCGTCCGTCCCTACATGCACGCGGGTCGGATCAATCGACAATCAATGATGGGCGGCCTACAATCTGGCCATGGGTAGCTTGGGGCAGCAAAGCCCTGTCACTGAGGAACGCGATTCCAGCCGGTTGATCATTTCCGCCGCGGTGGCGGCGGTGGTTCTCCTCATGCTGGTGTTGGCCTTTCTGCTGCGCGAGCCGCCCAAGACGGCGAAGGCTCCTCCCTCGTACGCGACCAGCTTGACCCTCTCCAATTTCAAGATGAGCGCGGCAGAAAACTTCATTGGGGCGACGGTCAGCTACTTTGACGGCACGGTTACCAATGCCGGCGATAAAACTGTGACGCATGCGTTGGTGGAAGTTGTTTTTAAGGATGAACTTGGACAGACCGTGGGACAAGAGGAGCTTCCGCTGCGTGTGCTCAAGACCGGCGGGCCCTATCCCGACGCGGTGGATCTCAGCGCATCGCCGCTGGGACCGGGGCAGACCCAGCCTTTTCGTTTGACGTTCGAGGGCATTTCGGCGCAGTGGAATCGGCAGTATCCCGACATCCGGGTGACGGACGTGACGGCAAAGTAAAAGCGCTGCTGAGATCCAGTTAAAATCGAGGGAATGATGTCATGTCGGAGTTTGCCATTTTGTCGTAGACCAACTCCCGCGCGAACCCGTTATCAACGAAAGGTTGCTGCCGGACTCTCATTGTCTTCCCGTCGGGTAGAGCCTTGTATTCGTCCTCAGAAACCTCGCTTCCTTGAGTGAAGGTATCCGGATCAATGCGTCGAATGTAAGCAGGAAAGACTGCCAGCTTGCCGTTGAGTGCGTCCACGCCGACACCCGGTGTTTTCATATCCCCAACAAGTACTCGATCTGCCTCGGACCGTTTGTCGGACTGATGCGAAAACATCAGCGTGAAGCAATCTCCGCTACGCGAAATCACGATCCATTCGTAAACGGGAATGGGGTTGTAGCGCGGGCCGAAGACAGGAGTCTTATCCTTGTTGAGCTTCCAGGTCCCGACGAGATGATCCTCAGGCCGCGGCGCGGTCGAGTTGGCGGGAGGGGAATCTCTCTTATGGCACGACGTCGACGATAACAACATCGACACGGCCAAGCCACAATACCCGATGAAGCGCGTCGCGAACCGCGTTCTCACGCAGCTACTCATCGCCATGCAATTAGAACGGCTGAGATCAAGTTTCTTGCAGCGACCAATGCAACCCGCCACTGTCTGGAACGTGCAGTCCTGGAGCAGGAGCGGCGGTCACAAATCTTCTACAATGACGGGATGCCCGAAACCAAGCCATTTCGGCTGACGGAGTCGGTGAAAGCTGCGGGTTGAGCGAGCAAGCTGAGTCCGGCGGCGCTGGACACGGTGCTTGGGAAATTAGCCCGGCAGCATGATCCGAACGTTCTGGTCGGCTTCGATCACGCCGACGACGCGGGCGTGTATCAAATCGCGCCCGACCAGGCGCTGGTGCAGACGGTGGATTTCTTCACGCCCATCGTCGACGATCCGTACACGTTCGGGCAGATTGCGGCGACCAATTCCCTTAGCGACGTGTATGCCATGGGCGGCAAGCCGCTCACGTCGCTGGCGCTGGTGTGTTTTCCGGATAAAGCCGATCTTGAAATTCTGGAGCGCATTCTGGCTGGAGGATTGTCGAAGATGATCGAGGCGGGATGCACTGTGATCGGTGGGCACAGCATTCGCGATGAAGAGACAAAGTTCGGGTACTCGGTCACGGGAGTGGTGCATCCGAAAAAAATCCTGGCGAACGCAGGGGCAAAGCCGGGAGACGCGCTTCTTCTCACAAAAGCACTCGGCACCGGCGTGATCTCAACGGCGATCAAGAAGGGCAAGGCAGAGCAAGCCTGGATTGATGCGGCGGTGCAGTCGATGACGACCCTCAACAAGAAAGCGGCTGAGGTGATCACCACCGGCCGTGTGGGGACGGGCGACTCGCCCGTCCTGGCCGAGCAAAGCTCGGCTGGTTTTCGAGTGAGCGCACTGACCGACATCACAGGATTCGGGCTGATCGGCCACCTGCGCGAGATGCTGCTGGCGTCGGAAGTGTCGGCGCGGATTTCCGCGAAAGCCATTCCGATTCTCGTCGGCGCGGTGGAGTGCATACGCGCCGGGCACGTGCCCGGCGGGCTCAAGAACAACCGCGATTTCGCCGAGTGCATGGTGGAATACGACGACCGAGTGCCGGAAGAAGTACGGACCCTGCTGTTTGATCCGCAGACGGCGGGCGGGTTGTTGATCTCAACGCCGGATGGTGAGCGACTCGGGAGCGCGCTGCATGATGCGGGAGTGAGCGTGGTGCAGATCGGCGAGGTCTTGCCAAACGCGAAGCCGAGAATTCGAGTCTCGAGCTACTAACCTTGCCCCTCCAACGCGCTGCAGCGTCCGGGTTGTCATCCTGAGCAAAGCGAAGGACCTGTGCACCTTGCCTGCGGCTGGTGATTACTCCTCAACGCGCAACCACCATGGATCGCAGGTTCTGTCGCGGTGTTTCGGAGGGATGGTTGTGGGCGGGAATCAGTCGCGCATCAACTCCCAGATATGAGCCAGATGGTGATCGTCGTGCTCGGCGACGAAGTAGAGGTGATCGACCAGGCGCATCGGCGTTTTCATGCGCGGATGAAGCATGGTGCGCGCAAACATGCTCGGCTCGGCGTTCTCCACGCGATGCAACATGGCTGTTCTTGCGCTGCGGAAGTCCGCGAGAATCTGATCCAGAGGCCGCGCATTGTGATTGGCGTTGTGCGTCTTCTGATTCTTCAGGTCTGCGGCCGTGAGTTCCGCGCCTCCGGCCACGAAGTCTTCCACACGGGCCGTCCACAGCGGCTCCAGGTCGAGCAGGTGCCCGGCATGCTCCTGTGCGGACCATTTTCCGTCTTCCTTTCTCACGAGGATTTCGCGAGCGCCGCTGCGCACAATCTCTTCGAGCCGCGCCGGTGTTCCACGCAGGCGGCACACTATGTTGGGGAATAACTCTGCCGGAAAAGAAAGATCGAACTTGCGTTCAAACCAGGCCGGTACGCGGGACATGACTCCTCCGGGTGTATAGGGCAGACAAGCTGCGCCAAATCAAAGATGCACGAAGAGTCGCGCGGGACTCACTAAGTGCGAATCGTCTTATGTGGGGCGGACACTCCTGTCCGCCGCTTTTGACTTGTGACGTCGGGCATCGCCTCAGCATCAGAAATCGTCCGCGCCCATCACACGCGCATCACGAATTCAAATCTCGCCGATTTGAGACTCTCGCGACATCGCGGATTCGAATCTCGATCATTCGAAACTTTTGTCGAATTCTTTACGCCTTCCTTACGAGTGCGCCGATAACGTCCCAACTCAAAGTTCTTTCAGCCGGATTTCCGGGCTGCAATGGACTTCAGAGGAGGGAAGTGCAGTGTCTCGACCGTGGATTTCGCTGGTGTCGCTTTTCGTTGTTGCGCTGTGGAACGTCTCTGCGGCCAATGCGCAGTCAACCTTCGGATCGATCGTGGGTGTAGTCAAGGATCCTAACGGCCTGGTGATTCCGGGAGCGAAGATCACGCTCAGCAGTCTCGACAGCCAGACCCAGCGCGAGGCGGTTTCCGCTCCTGACGGATCTTTCGAGTTCATGAACGTCAAGCCCGGCAACTACGGAATTACCGCAGTTGCGGAAGGCTTTGCCGTCTTCAAGCTGCAGTCGGTGGAACTGGGAGCGCGGCAAACGCTTCGCGCCGACCTGTCGCTGAAAGTGAAATCCGCCTCCGAGACGATTGAAGTCGCCGACCTGGCTCCCATGATCGATACCGAGAGCGCCACCCTGGCCGACACCAAGGACTTCCTGCAAGTTTCACAGTTGCCGGTCAATTACCGCGGGGCCACGACAAGTTCGATGGCGGTGCTCGACACCGTGCCGGGCGCGCAGCAGGACGCCAACGGCAATGTCTCGGTGGGCGGCGGATTGCCTTCGCAGGTTCAGTATTCGGTCGACGGCGCCTCGACCGTGAATATCCGGCAGAACGGCGCGCTGGCCAACATGAATCCCTCGTCGGAGCTGATCAGCGAGTTCAAGGTCTCGCAGTTCAACAACAATGCCGAGTTCGCGCAGCTGGGCGACATCACCATCGCCACCAAGAGCGGAACGGAGCGCTTTCACGGCAGCGTGTTTGAGTACATGCAGAACAGCCTGTTCGATGCCACTCCCTACAATCTTCCTCTCAAGCCCCACAAGGCTTTCAACACGTTCGGCGGAAGCCTGGGCGGACCGGTGAAGATTCCCTGGCTGCTCAAGGGAGAGCCGCGCACATTCTTCTTTGCGGCCTATGAAGGCAACCGGCGGCGATTGACTACGCCGTTGTTTGAGAGCGTTCCCACCGCGGCGATGCGGGGCGGCAATCTCAACGATCCGAACTTCATCGGAGCCAACAGCCTTGTCGTCAACCCACTGACCGGCCTGCAGTTCCCGAACAACAAGGTTGCGTGCAATCCAAGCTGCATCAACCCGGTGGCCGCCGCGCTGTTCGGCGTAATCCCGCCACCGACTTCGCCCGGCGCCAGCGTGAACTACCTGCAAGAGACTGCCACGCCCAGCAACACCGACGGATACGACATCCGCATGGACCACACCTTGACCAGCAAGCAATCCTTGTACTTGCGCTGGAGCGCCAAGAACATCTCGAGCACCGCGCCGAACGCTCTGCTGCCCAGCGACTCCGACAGCGAGACCGACCGCAACCTGATCTTCTCCCACAACTACGCCATCACCAACAACCTGGTGAACGAGGCGCGATTCGGCGTGTCGCTATTCCGGATTGGCGTCAACTTCCCCATCGAAGGAGCCAATGCCATCCAGCGGCTGGGGCTGGCCGGTCTGGACATCAGCGACCACCCGACTGCCAACGCGTTTTCCACTTTCAATTTCAGCGATACCGGGCTCACTCCAATCGGCCGCGACAAGGCCGGAGTCACGAAGTCGCAGACCGTGCAGTTCACCGACAATCTGGGCTGGGCGCGGGGCAAGCACAGCATGAAGTTCGGAGTTGACGTGCGCCGCGTCGGGTATGCCGACATTGAAAGCTTTGGGGGATCGGACGACTTTGGAGCTTTTACCTTCTCCGGTGGCGCTCTCACCGGTCTGCCGGCCTGCTCTCCGAGCCTAAAGTCGCCCACGTTGTGTGAATCTTCCTACGCCGATCTTCTGCTTGGCCTGCCGGCGAAAACCTACACCGCACAATCAGGTCCCGATGTTCTTGCGCACGCGATCCAGACTGGCGTCTATGGCCAGGACGAATGGCACGTGAACCATCGCCTCACCCTGACGCTTGGTCTGCGCTGGCAAGCCCTGCCGCCCTTCGTCAGTCCGCTGAACAATCTCACCGCATTCGACAAACGCAACGGCGGCGTGATCGTCCCCGATCACAACGTTCCGGTCCAGGGATTTCTCGAATCGATCAACGCCTGCTCCGGACCCTACAACCCGTTTGGCGTGGCGAATCCGGCGCTGCCCTGCGGCCCGGTGGAATCGGCCAGCTCGCAAGGCCTGGGGCCAGGCGTGCGCGAGTTCTACAAGAAGAATTTCCAGCCGCGCTTCGGCTTCGCCTACCGGCCCTTCGCCGATGACAAAACCGTGATTCGCGGCGGCTTTGGCATCTTCACCATGACGAACCTGGGCCAGCTCTCCTTCAACACCACCAACATCAGCGTGGGCGTGGTGCGCACGACCGCGAATGCGGTGCAGAATGGCCAGCCCGCCTATCAGTTTCCGAACGTTACCACTCCGGTCAGCCCCGCGGCCCTCGCCGGCACCGGCGACTTCTACCAGAACACGCCCATCGCCTATCGCGATCCCCAGTCGGCACAATGGAACCTGACCGTGGAACGCGAGCTGATGCGGGATACAACTTTGCGCGTCAGCTATGTGGGAACGAATTCCTATCGCATGAGCCAGACGGTCGATCTGAATCAGGTCGAGCCCAGCACGATCTCACCCAATCCCAATCCGCGGCCATACCTCAACTGGGGACGCATTTTGTCGTCTGAGAATCAGGCTTCGGTGAACTATGAAGGGCTACAGTCGGAAATCAATCATCGCAGCCGCGGCGGACTGACGCTGCAAGCCAGCCATGTGTGGGCCAAGAGCCTGGGAAATGTCGGCGGCGATGCTCCGACTGCGTTCTCGCCGGAAGTAATCTACGGAACTCCTGTAGCCGACCGCTTCGATCTGGCCGCCAATCGCGGCAACATCGCCGCGGTGCGGCGGCATCGCGTGCTGGTCTCCTCCATTTATGAACTTCCATTCGGAAATGGACGCCGCCTTTTGAGCCAGATGAGCCCGATCCCACAGGCCTTGTTCGGCGGGTGGTCGATCAGCAGCATTGCCCTGTGGCAGACCGGACCGTACCTGACTCCGATGACCAGTCCCAGCTATGATCCGGGCAACCTGAATTTGGTTTATCGCGGTGCTTTCCAGCGCCCGGATTGCATCGGGAACGGAAATCTGGCGAACGCAACCGTGTCCCACTACTTCAATGCCAGCGCGTTCGTTGTCCAACCGGCCGGGCCGGTCGGAAACTGCGGGGTAGGTAGTCTGTTAGGCCCGGGCACGGTGGCGATCGCGGGAGGGTTGTCAAAGGCCTTCTCATTCGGCGAGAAGCTGCGATTAAAGTTCGAGAGCACTTTCACCAACGTGCTCAATCACTCGAACTACGCGCCACCCTCGACTGATGTCACATCTTCCACGTTTGGGCAAATCACGAGCGTGCAGACGTCGGAGAACGCGGGGAATCGCACGGGACAATTGGCGCTGAGGATAGAGTTCTAGAACTCGTCTCAGAAATAGGGACCGGCGGACAACAAACCACCTCAGGGGCTAAAGCCCAGTATTGATGCGGTCCGTGACGGCACGACTGAAGGCGTGCCCTTCCCAAAACCATTTGCGAGAAGGGTTGTAGTATGTGCGGCTGCTTGAAGCTGATTCCTGCCGGGCTGGATGCCGGTTACCCGCCGGCTTTCAGCTCGGTCAGAACCTGCTTGGCGATCTCTTTCAAGGTCTCGAAGACGCCTGCGCCCTGGAAGGCGACAGCTTCCACGACCGGTTCGTTCTTCTTGCGCAATTCCGTCGAGAGCATGTCGACGGGAAGAATATTGGGCAGGTCGCGCTTGTTGAGCTGGAGCACGTAAGGAATTTTGTTGAAGTCGTAGCCGTGTTCTTTCAGGTTGTCCATCAGGTTATCGAGCGCCTCGACGTTGGCGTCCATGCGTTGTTCCTGAGAGTCGGCGACGAACACGATGCCATCCACGCCGCGCAGAATCAGCTTGCGGCTGGCGTCGTAAAAGACCTGTCCGGGGACGGTGTAGAGGTGGATGCGGGTCTTGAAGCCGCGCACCGAGCCCAGGTCGAGCGGCAGGAAATCGAAGAACAACGTCCGTTCCGTCTCGGTGGCCAGCGAGATCATCTTGCCCTTCTGCTGGTCCGCCGTTTTCTGGTAGATCATCTGCAGGTTCGTGGTCTTGCCGCCCAGGCCGGCGCCATAGTACACGATCTTGCAATTGATCTCGCGGGCTGCGAAGTTGATGAAACTCAAAGGCTTTCCTCAAAATGCGGACACACCCTCAGGGGGCTTTCCGCGCACACCAATGTCCTTATGGAGGCTCGGGGCTTTTATATCATACGAGGGGTACCCAAGGCAGGTTACTCAGGTGACCCCCGGGGCGGCAGCAGCTATTCTCGCGGATTGGCGGCTGCCGCCGGTCAGCGGGCGCCGGTGGTCGGAATGAAATAATACCCGTCCCGGGCAGAAACCTTCAGTCCCTTGTGGTGAACCAGCACCTCCACGCTGCGATAGTCCGTGGTCCCGCTGGTGGGCTGGGCGTTATATCCCAGGGTGTATTGATTTCGGGAGTCGTTGGTGACTTCGGTATAGGCTTCCTCGATCGAGTTGCGGGACAGCTCTGTGAAGACGCGTCCTCCGCCGGTCGCGGCGGAATACTTGGGAAGGATGTCGAAATAGCCCTGGCCGCGCAGAAACGGTATTTGGGAGCCGTGCGAGGGAAGATGGATTTTTCCCACCTGCTTGAAGACGGGAAGAGCGCCGCTATCCACCACCACTGCCTTCACCTGAATATCACGGCTTTGCAGCAGCTTCAGCACTTCCCGGTAATTGGATTGGCTGCCTAGCTCCTGGCCATCGCTGATGACGAAGATCACCTTCCTGCGAGTGCGCGGGCGCTTGCCCAGATCGATGGCGGCGCGCAGGATGGCATCGTTCAGAACGTGAGACTGCCGATCGGGAGTGTTGACGGGCGCGATGGTCGGTCCACCAACCGGGGCTCCGTTGACGGTCGGCCCCGAAGCCAGTGGCCCGCCCAGCACCGGCGGGCCGGAACTGCCGCCGCGGACCAGCTTGATCTGATTCAGTTCAGCGACCAGGTGCTGATTGGGGGGGCCGAAGTCCGTGATTTGGCTCACGGTGCTGCTGTAGGTGTAGAGGGCCACCTCATCGTACGGACTGAACGCTCCCGCCAGAGCCGTGTAGGTCTCATTGATTTTTTGCAAGCCTACGTCCGGCATGCCGACATCGAGAATGATGGCTGCGGAAAGCTGGAAAGGATCGCTGGTGAAGTAGGTCAGCGTCTGCTTCTTGCCGTTTTCAAGGACAGTGAAATCATTCGGAAGCAGCCCGTCGACGCGTCGCCCGTCAGCGTCCTTCACCATCACCGGAATCTGCACGAAGTTGACCTTGACAGAGATCGTGTAAAGACCTTCCGCAGGATTAATCTGGTTCCGCGGGGGCCTGAGGGGTGCAGACTGGGTCGTCGGCGCTGGCGCAGGCGATTGCGCTTCTCCTCCCTGCTGGGCAGAGTCTCTGGGCGAAGCCTCAGTGGGCCGCGAGCTGCTTGTGGAGTCTGGCCCGGGCTCTGGCAGCACAGGCTTGGGCGGGGGTGGTTGCACCGTCGAGGGCGCGTCGGGGATGTCCTGTGGGGTCTGCGACGCGGCGGGCTGTTGCTGGGCCGGCGCCGCACTGCTGTTGGATTGCGCCTCTGCCTTCAGGGCGGGCGCGGAGGCGCTCAGTACAAGCGCCAATCCCGGGAGCAGGGCCAGCGCCGAAACGGTTCTCCAGGCACTGCTCCGCGGTTGCTGGTTGCTGAGCACTGAAGGCATGCCTCGGTTGCCCCAGGAAAAAATGGCGGGTTTCATCATTGTGGGATGCCTGAACCGGCCTATTTGGTGCATCTAAGCTACAGGATTAGACTAACAAAGAATCGCGAGAGAATCTTCGGATGCGAAAACTTCTTCCTTTTCAGTGTCGAATTCTGCCTGCATTGATCTTAGCTACCCTGTGGTTCACCCCGGTTGTCCGGGCCCAACAGACTGCACCGGATCAGAAACCCTCCGATTCGCAGCAGCCTACCGAGACGCTGAAGGTCAACGTCAACGTGGTGCAGCTTTTCTTCAACGTGAAAGACAAGCACGGCGCCCTCATTCCGAATCTCACCAAGGAGGACTTTGAGGTCAACGAAGACGCCAAACCGCAAACCGTCAAGTACTTCACGGCGGAGTCCAACCTGCCGCTCACTCTCGGCATCCTGATCGATTCCAGCGGCAGCCAGCTCCGCGTCCTCGACATGGAGAAGGAAGTCGGCGGCGCGTTCCTGAAGCAGATCCTGACCGACAAGGACCTGGCCTACGTGATGGATTTCAACGTCGACGCCACCCTGGTGCAGGACTACACGCGCGATACGCAACGCCTGCAAAAGGCACTCAATTCGGTGAAAATCAACGCCGGTTATACCATGCCGACGCTGCCCGGCGCCGGGGGCGGCCCGGTGCCGACGGCGCAGCAGGCCGGCACCGTGCTCTTCGATGCCGTCTATCTCTCTTCCCATGACATGCTGGCCAAGGAAGTCGGACGCAAGGCCATGATCCTGCTTACCGACGGCGAGGATGAAGGCAGCAGGCTTAAGATTCAGGACGCCATCGAGGCGGCGCAGAAGTCGGACGCCATCATCTACGTGCTGCTTTGCGCCGATCGCGGTGGATACTTCAGCTCCGGCATGTCCTATTACGGTGAGAGCGACATGAAGAAGCTCACCGAAGCGACCGGGGGGCGCGTCATCAACGTGGGGAACAAGTTCGACAAGCTGCGCGAAGCCTTCGATGAGATCGCGAAGGAACTGCGCAGCCAGTACAACATCGGGTATACGCCCACCAATACCCAGCTCGACGGCAGCTACCGCAAGCTGGAAATCAAGTGCAAGCAGCCGGGCTACAAGATCCAGACCCGAGCCGGCTACTACGCCGGAAAAAGCCAGAATTAGTCCGTTTGTACGCCGGGAAGCCTGGGTCTACTCAGCCCGCCGATCAAGCCTGGTTTGCGGGGATTGGTTTGCGGAGAGCGTGCATCCTACTGGGCGGACTCTGCAAAATTCTGCACTCTTGACAAGGCCGCATCTGCTGGCGACACTCAACTGTCCGGATCCCGCCTAACAATTCCTTCGGAGGCCTGCGTTGCTTCGTCGATCCCTGCGCCACATCTGTGCCTTCCTGCTTGCCAGCACATTTCTAGCGACCGCAACCGGGCAAACCATGCACCTGGGAAGACGCCTTCCGCTGCGTGCTTCTTTCGGCACCAACAATACGCAACTACTGTGGCCGAAAGTCGGGAGCCAGTTTCAGATTCCTTACGTAATCGAATCAGGATCGGCGAATCTTACCAATCTGAACGCGGCCATCACCCAGTTCAACAAGACCTTTTCGAACATTCAGTTCGTTGCGCGCACCACGCAGACCGATTTCGTGAATTTCTTTTTCGATCCCGGCCAGCCCGGAACGCAGTGTGAAGCGGTGGTGGGCCGCGCCGGAGGAGAGCAGCAAGTCGGCGGACAGGCAAACTGCACAGTCGCGACCATCCTCCACGAGATGGGACACACGGTCGGCCTGTTGCACGAACAATCGCGCCCTGACCGGAACACGTATGTGACCCCCAACTACAGCAATTTCATCAAGGGATCGATCGCGAACTTCAATCCGATTGTTGACGGCGCGCAGACATTTGGCACGTCGTTCGACGACGCCTCGATCATGGAGTACCCGGCGTTTTCGTTCTCCCGGAACGGCGGTCCCGCGATGGAGGCGATCCCCGCCGGAATTCCCCTTTCCAATCAGGTCGGCTATACCGCAGCCGACATCGACGGCATTGAGCGGCTCTATGGCAGTGCGCCGACCAAAGTGACCGTCACCAGCAACCCTCCAGGGCTTCAGGTCGTCGTGGACGGCACCCCTATCACGACGCCACAGGTATTTACCTGGACGCTGAACTCGACGCATACCCTCGACATTCCCTCCGGCGTGCAGAGCCAGACCGGCGACATCGTGAACAGCACCACGTCCACGACGTTCTACTACACCTACGGACGCTGGAGTGACGCGACTCCAGCCAGTCACAGCATCACCGTGCTTCCGGGAAACGGCGAACTCGCCACGCCCGCGACTTCTCCTGCAGTGACCACCTACACGGCGAATTTCATTCAGCTGGTTCCCTACGCGGCTTCGATCTTTCCTGCCGGAACCGGAACGGTAGCGCCATCGCCGGCGCCTCAGAGTTTTTCCGGATCCGCGCTGTCGTTCTACACCGCGCGCCAGCAAGTCACCCTGACCGCGACGCCGAACGCCGGGGAGAACTTCTACGAGTTCAACAACGCGCCGTTCTTTCTCCCCGGCGGGGTAGGCGCAAATCCCAAGACCTTCTACGTTCCCGACACCGGTCTGACGATCGACACCACCGTCGAGTTCTCGCCCGACGCCGTCTACTCGGTGAATCTGAGCCCCGACCCGTTCAGTTCCAATCTTTCTTTCAGCCCGGATGGCAGCTTCGCCTACGCGCCCAGGAATTTTTCCTCTTTCTACGACTCGACCTGGACTGCGGGCAGCATGCACTCGCTGGCGGTCAATGAGCTTTCGTTCCCGTGGAGCATCAACACCCGCTATCGCTTCATGAGCTGGAGCGACGGGACACTGACGACCACCGATAACATCACCTTGCCGGCCACGAGCACGACTTACACGGCGAATCTGACGCCCGAGTATTTCGTGACGACTTCCGTGAACGAAGGCTGCGCCGCCTCCATCGGAGTGAGCCCCGCGTCTCCCACGTCGGACGGGTTCTACCCGACAGGAGACGATCTGACCTTCACCGAGACGCCGAACACCGGCTGGATGTTTACCGGCTGGCAATTCGATTTGTCAGGGACATCTTCGTCGGAACCGCTGACCATCACCGACGAAGTTCTGGTGGGGGCCGACTACAACACGACGCTTCCACCGCTCACGCTCACCAGCCTGAGCCCGGCGGCCGCGGTTGCCGGTGGTCCGGGCTTCACACTCACACTCAACGGAACCGGTTTCAGCGCGACGTCTCTGGTGTCGGTGGGAGGCACGTTCCTCACGCCGAAATTCATCAGCCCGACCCAGCTCAGCGTCGTCGTGACCGCAGCGGTGATCGCGAAGCCTGGAGCTCTGCAGGCATTTGTCGAGGACTTCCCGAGCGGAGCGCCTTGCGCTGCTTTTGGGTTTCTCTCTTTCACTGTAGCTAACGCGCCCATCGTAAAACCCTCGACGCAGAGCGTTGCCTTTAGTCCGCAGCTGGTCGGGACCACAAGCGCGGCGAAAACGGTCACCCTGACCAATACAGGTTCCGTCTCGGTGAATCTCAATTCCATTGCAGTCACGGGAGATTTTGCAATCTCCGCCAAGACCTGCGGTTCTAGCCTGGCCTCCAAAGGTACCTGCACTGTCAGCATCACGATGACGCCCGCGGTTGGAGGCGGCGTCAACGGCTCGTTGGCTATCAGCGACACGGCACCCGATTCTCCGCAAACGGTCGCGCTCAGCGGCACAGGTGATCTCCCGCTCACGGTCAGCCCGACAACGCTCACCTTCGCCGCGGAGGCTGTCGGCGGAACTTCGGCTGCCCAGAATATTTCTCTCACCAACAATGAGGCGTCGACTCTGAGTTACTCCTTTGCGGCCAGTGGTGACTTCGCGACCAACTCCCCGGGCACCACCTGCACGGGCTCACTGGCGCCGGGCGGGAAATGCAACATCGCAGTGACCTTCTCACCGACAACGGCGGGAGCCATCAACGGCTCGGTCAGCATCACGGACGGAACGGCGTTCAGTCCGCAGGTCGTGTCGCTTTCCGGAACCGGCTCGGGAGGAACCACGGCGCCGCTGACGTTCACTCCGGCCAGCTTCACCTTCGCCAATCAGGCCGTAGGGACAACCAGCGCCGCCAAGGTGATAACGGTCAAGAACGCCAGCGCAAGCGCGATCACGCTCAATACCATCGCCACCTCGGGCGATTTCGCGGCGGCGGGAAGCGGTGCTACTCCCTGCGCGGCCGGGTCGAAGCTCAATGCCGCCGCCAGTTGCACGCTAAGCGTTACGTTCTCGCCGGCGTTCGGTGCTGGAGGCACGATCAACGGCGCAGTTGTGATCGACGACACTGGCACCGTGGGTCAGCAGGTCCTTGACTTGAAAGGGCCCGCGGTTCCACCGCTCTCTTTCTCGCCGGGTTCGCTCACATTTGCGGCGCAGACGGTGGCGACCACCAGCGCATCGCAGACTGTCACCCTTACGAACAACCTGGCCACGTCGCTGACCCCGACGATCACCGGGAGCGGCGATTTTGCCGCCGCGCCGGGCGGGGCAACGCCCTGCGGGACTGTTGCCGGGCACGCCAAGTGCACGTTTACGGTGACTTTCACACCTAGCGCGGTGGGGACGCGAGCGAGTGCGGTTACCGTAACCGATTCGGCGAACCCGGGCGTGCAAATCCAGATTGTGACGGGAACGGGACAATAGGTGGATGTGGAGCGGACACTCCTGTCCGCTGCCTTTGATCTTTGATCTTGGTTCGTAGTGCCTATTATGCTTGCGGCTCTTGATGTACGCGGCGCAAGGATCCCTCAGTCGCGAGCAAATCAGAGCAAGAGCCGCGGGCGGGAGCGCCCGCGCCACACGGGCCTGATACACTGTCGAGCTGTGGAGGTTCCCATGCCCCGCTTCTCCCGGCGTTCCTTCCTGCATTTGTCCGCTGCGGCGTCCGCCGCGACTGCTTTCCGTTTCATGACCGAGCCCATGCTGGCCGCGGCGGCGCGCCGACGCCCGCATTCCGCCGATGCCGTAGTGATCGATTCCAATGAGAATCCTCTCGGCCCGTGCCAGGCTGCGCGCGACGCCATGGCTGGCATGATCCCGCAGGGCGGCCGCTACTGCGACAACCTCACCGACGATCTTGTCACGGTCTTTGCCCAGAACGAAGGACTGAATCCCGACTGGATCCACGCTACGGTCGGTTCGACTCCGCCGCTGAGCCTGGCGGTTCTGGCTTTTACTTCGCCGCAGAGGAGCTATGTAACGGCCGATCCGGGATTCGAGACGGGCACGCATATGGCCGCGATCGTGGGTGCACGCGCGGTGAATATTCCGCTGACCAAAACCTACGCGCACGACGTCAAGGCCATGCTGGCCGCGGCCCCGGATGCCGGCGTTTTCTACATCTGCAATCCCAACAATCCGACCGGCACGCTGACTCCGCACGGCGACATCGAATATCTGGTCGCCAACAAGCCCAAGGACGCGATTGTGATCGTGGATGAAGCGTATATCCACTTCAGCGAGGCGCCTTCTGCTCTCGATCTGGTGAAAGCGGGCAAAGACGTGATCGTTCTGCGCACTTTCTCCAAGGTGTACGGAATGGCGGGGATACGGTGCGGGTTCCTGGTTGCTCGTCCGGACTTAACCGAAAAAGTCATGGCCCGCGGCGGCTGGAACTTCATGCCCATCACGGCCTGTGCCGCGGCCAGCGCCAGCCTGAAGGATGCGCAGCTTGTGCCGGAGCGGCGGCGCATCAACGCCACCATCCGTCAGCAAACATTCGACTGGCTTGACCGCAACGGTTATGCCTACATTCCATCGGAGTCGAACTTCTTCCTGCTCGACACCAAGCGCCCCGCTAAGGAAGTGCGGGACGCTATGGCCAAGGAGAATGTCATGATCGGCCGGGTGTGGCCGTCGCTGCCCACGCACGCGCGCATCACCGTCGGGACTCTGGAAGATATGGAACGCTTCCAGGCGGCTTTGCAGAAGGTGATGAAAGGCTGAATTTCTACGTCCGGGGCACGAAGCGCAGCGACGCAGAATTCATACAGTAGCGCAGGCCGGTTGGCCGCGGGCCGTCATCGAAGACGTGTCCGAGGTGGGCATCGCATTCAGTGCAGGAAACCGCGATGCGCACCATGCCCAAAGTCGCGTCGCGCGTCTCGGTAACGTTCTCCGCCGCGATGGGCTGCCAGAAGCTGGGCCAGCCGGTGCCCGAATCGAACTTTGTGGCCGAATCGAACAACGCATTGTCGCAGCAGATGCAGCGATAGAGACCTTTGTCGTGCAGCTTCCAGTACTGGCCGGTGAAGGCGATTTCGGTGTCAGCACGCCGGGTGATGTCAAAGGCATTGCCGGACAGCTGCTTGCGCCATTCAGCTTCCGTCTTCACCACTCTCGCAATCTGGACTTTCTTCAGGCGCTCACCCGAGTCGGAGAATAGAACCACGGTTACTTCTCTCGGTTCGCTCGCAGCCGCGACTTCCATCAGGCGCGGCCTTCTCCATTGCCAGAACACTGCGCCCGCAACGGCTGCACCCGCGCCGGTCAAGAACACGCGCCGATTCACGCCGGAAGATGCTTTGCGATCAAGGTCGGAATCAAACATCGTTCTCTCCTATTTGGCGCTGTACAGGTCGGGAAATTCCTTGCGCAGGTGCTCGACCTTGGGCGCATCATTGAACACGATATAAGGCTGATTGGGGTGAAGTGTGGCGTAGTTCTGGTGGTAGGCCTCCGCTGGATAAAAAGCCTGCAGCGGCACCACCTGGGTCACGATCTTGTGCCGGAAAATTTTGGCCTGATCGAGCTGGGCGATGTAGGCGTCGGCGATCCGCTTTTGCTCGTCACCGTTGTAGAAAATCACCGAGCGATATTGCGTGCCCTCGTCAGGACCCTGGCGATTGAGCTCGGTGGGATCGTGGGCCACGGAGAAGAATATGCGCAGCAGCTCACCGTAGGTAATCTGCGACGGATCGTAAGCGATCTGCACCGACTCGGCGTGCCCGGTTTCTCCTGTGCTGACGACTTCGTATTCGGCGGTCTTGGCGGTGCCGCCGGAATAGCCTGACGTCGCGCTGATGACGCCCTTCACATGCTGGAAAACAGCCTGGATGCCCCAAAAGCATCCGCCGGCAATGACAGCGGTTTGCTGCGCGGGGGCAGAGGCTCGCGGCGCGTCCAGGGCAGGCGCGGGAACGGCAGCGGCTGTGCCGGCTCGGGCGTTGCAGGCGGTGGCGGCAATGAGCGAGCTCAAGATAGCCATGGCAAAACCAGCGCGTCCATTCATAGTTGTTTCCCCTGCTAAGTACGGTGGAAATTATCTGCCAGATTGGAGTTATGGGAGGGCTAAAAGTTGCAGGATCCACCAGGCCTCAATTCCGGCGCAGGTACTTCCCTGGCTGGAACCCCCCATTTGTTATTGTTATGAGGCACATAAGTGACCACTCCTAGTGTGACTCCAGTCCTTGCATTTTTTTCATAAGGGCAGATAATTACGCCTTTCTTCCCCCGAGGGAAGCTTTATGCTGTTTTTGCGCGCACTTCAGTCTAGGGTTGTAGTGTCCCTGGCCCGCACCACCGCCATCGCATGTCTGCTTCTGGCAGCCGCGATGTTCACCGGCATCCCAACCGACGCACAAACGGGTGCACCCGGGCCCAATTCCGACCCAACGTACCAGGCCCTGCGCAACATCACACTGGGAGGAGAAGCCGTCAGCGTCAGCAACTTCGAATTGAAGCGAGACGCCGCGACATTCCATCTGCGCTCGGGCACGGTGTGCTTTGTTGCTCCGGTCAATGGAAAAGTAACCGGAGCCGTATTTTCCGGTGACGGCAATCTTGTGATCGACCCGCCAACGGCAGCGGAACGCAGTTCGCTGAAGCTGCTGACGAAATCTAATGAGTTCAGCGAGAGCTTCGAACGCATGGTGCTGCGTTTTACGGACTCGACCTATGACGACATCAAGAAAGCCGGCACCCCGGGCGCGAGCGGCTGCGACGCCGGACCGCTGAAAGACAGCCAGCACGTTTTGCGGCATAACGTGGACTTCCGCTACAACCTGGACGCCCGCATTCTGGCCGATGTGCTCAGTGCCACGCCGGGCCACCTGTTCGTCGCCTTCGTTCATGGCAAGCACTACAACGATAAAGAACTGTTCTTCATCGACCCTCACGGCGCGCCGCAGGTCGCGCCGGAGGAAGTCGAGCTCATGACCTACGACGAAAACAAGCTGGGAGTATGGGCCGCATTCCACTCGACCAACCTGGGCGACCGCAACGCGAAAGTGCTGCGTATCGAGCATCAGCAGCTTGACACGACGATCGAGAAGAATGCGAACCTGAGCGGGAAAGCGATCACCACGTTTATTGCGCAAGCGGAAGGCGTGCGCGCCCTTCCCTTCGATCTGTTTCCGAGCTTGCGCGTGCAGTCGGTGACCGGCGATGGAAATCAGCCGCTGTCGTTTATTCAGGAGGATAAACACGACGATGCCGATTTCTGGGTCGTTCTGCCGAAGCCGATGGCCGCGGGCGACAAACTGGCCATTACGACCACCTACAGTGGAAAAGAGGCGGTCACGAATGAAGGGGGCGGCAATTACTTTCCCGTCGCCCGCGATGATTGGTACCCCAACTCTGCATTCGGCGAGTACGAGACGTATGACATGACCTTTCACATTCCGAAAGGCATGAAAATCGCAGCCACCGGCGTCCAGGTGAGCGAGAGCAACGACGGTGGGCAGAACGTGACCGTATGGAAGAGCGAAGCGCCGCAGACCGTGGCCGGATTCAACTTCGGCAAGTTCAAAGTGGAAGAGGGCAAGCTGGACAAGCCGGAATATCTGGTGCAGTCGTACGCCAATCAGAACCCTCCCGACTGGGTGCAAGGACTGCAGCAGGCCGCGCAAGGGGATAGTTTGCCGACCCAGGGATCGCATCTGGGTGAGGGCGCTGCGCTCGGAACCATGAGCACTACCGGCCTCAACAAGAAAGCGCTGGCGGAAGGTGAGCTTGCCGTACAGCTTTACACCGAGTACTTCGGGCCTTCCTCTTTTAAGCACCTCCAGGTTACGCAGCAGACCGCCTGCAACTTCGGGCAGTCGTGGCCAGAGCTGGTATGGATTCCCATCTGCTACTACTTCGACACGACCGTGCGCCATCAGCTGGGAATGGATTTCGGTGACCGAGGCTACTGGAAAGTCGTGACTCCTCACGAAGTGGCGCACCAGTGGTGGGGACACACAGTGGGATTCAATTCCTACCGCGATCAGTGGATGAGCGAGGGCTTTGCTGACATGTCGGCTTCGCTTTATCTAAGTATGATCGAGAAGAATCCCAAAAAGTTCATCGCATTCTGGAATGACGAGCGGGATCTGCTGCTGGAACACAATGCCCAGGGCTTCCGAGCCATCGATGCCGGCCCACTGACGGAAGGATATCGTGCCAGCAACTCCCGCGCAGGAATGGATATCTATCGACGCCTGGTGTATCCCAAAGGCGCCTACATTCTGCACATGCTGCGCATGATGATGCACGACAACCGCACCGGCGATCAGCATTTCAAGGAGATGATGCAGGACTTCGTCAAGACCTATACCAACAAAGCCGCCAGCACGGAGGACTTCAAAGCCATGGTCGAGAAGCACATGACTCCCGACATGGATATGGAAGGCAACCACCGCATGGACTGGTTCTTCAACCAATACGTCTACGGCACGCAGCTGCCTTCCTACAAAATGGATTCGTCGTTCGATACGGGTGCGGACGGGACCATCGTCTTCAGCCTGAAAGTGACGCAATCCGGCGTAGACGATAAGTTCCGCATGCCGGTTCCGGTGTACCTCGAAATGGCGGATGGAAATATGTTCTTCCTGGGCCGCGCACGGCTGACGGGGAATACAACGATCGATCAGAAGATCCCGCTGAAAGGCCTGAAGGACAAGCCGCGGCGAGCCGTGCTCAACTACTACGACGACGTGCTGGCGTCGCCCAACTAGAAGCGTGAAGCACCACCGCTCGACACGAGGAAAAGAAAAAAAGGGGAGCCCTCTGCGCTCCCCTTTTGACTCAACGCGGAATTACTTCGCTGATCCTGACTGCATGCCGTCTCCCGATTCGCCGATCTGAAGGGCGGTCTTCTTGCCTTCAAAGCGGACGCCGGTCAACGAAACGGTTCCGTCGCTGTTCTTCATGGTGACTGCCGCATCGTTCGCGGGCTTGTAGTCGAGGTCAACCACTTTGGCCTGCACTTTGGTGACGACATTCTTGCCCTGCAGAATGCTGACTTCGACGTTGGGGCCGGCGCCGTCCCACTGCAGTTTGTATTCACCCGGCTTGAGCTGGGTGCCGTTCACAGTCGTGACATTGTGCAACTGGATGGTCGCCTTTGCGGCGGCAAAAGCGCTCGACGCAACGAACAGCGCCAAACACAAAACCAAACTCTTCGTAACTGTCGCGAACTTCATGGCTGCTCCTTTTTTCTTTCCCGAGGTACGTCGGGAAGCGGTTGGGGCGGCCCGGCTCACGACCTGCGCGAGAAAAACGCTTGTGTTTCCCCGCGAATCGCCTACAATGCTACCGCCGGGGTTGAGCACGCAACTCACTGCGCTGCGCCAATGGGGTTTTTCTCACCTGGGCCGCCAAACCGAGTGTGAGAGAATCCCCAAACCCCGCAAATTTCTTTCCTGCTCAGCTATGCCAGCATCACCTCAGCGCTGGCCGGTTACCCACTATGTACGAAGCCGCCCCGCGCGAAGTTCCTTCAATTTGCGGTGTGCGGTGATATTTTCTTGGACGCGGAGTTAGGGCTTCCGGTAGCAAAAAACTCGCAATGGCTGTTCCCAGATAGATGAATAACCAAGGTTTTGTTTTCAGATTCAGTCAAACAAAACACTGGGTGACAACTCTACACTTCCCCGCAAGAGCTTGTGGGCAGGGACAGCCTGCGGCCGGCAAGGGAATAGTGGCAGCTTTTCGGGAACAACCGGAGAAACCGTTGCGTAGCATACGGTGACAACAGTTGTGGTGTGCCCGCGCGTGAAGTGCTCGGTGAATCTGTGCGATCGGTGTGCTTGTTTACGGAACGTCGCCGTTAGTCGGCGTCGCCGTGCTGCCGCTCGACCGACCAGATGTTAGCCTGGTCCTTCTCGAACGGGTAGACGTGCACCATCCAGTTGAAGATCACGGGCCGGAACATACCGCCGGCCGCGTCGCACGCTTCCTTCGTGGTGATGGATCCCTTCAATCCGAACTGCGCATTGGGCCCCAGCATCCTGACTCTCTTCTCTTCGCGCGGCATCGTCGCCGGAGGAGCGCAGAAATTGACGTGCTCATGCCACTGCGCCACGCTGAGCGGGATGCGCTGATCCAGATCGTCCTCGGTGAAGCGCTTCGGCGCCGTGTACATCACGCCGATGAGCTTGTAGTCATACCCGTGCTTCTCATACAGAAGTGATGTGGGGTGCTCGGGATTGAAGTGCATAAATGCTTCCCGGGCGAAACCCATATTCGTGAAGTGGTACATCTTCTGCGGGATTTCCGGATGGAAAATCTCGAAGCCGTCGGCCAGAGCGGCGTGATAGTCGGTGTATTTCTCTGAAGCCTTGCGGGCCTCTTCCACGACCTGCTGGGCGCGGGCCGAGTCGCCCGGCTTGGACTGGCGCAGCGCGGTCATCTTCATGTGCGGGCCCATATTCATGTGGCCTTCCATGGAATGCATGGCGTGCATGTCGGCATCGCTGTCGCTATCTTTGTCGGCGCTTTTGTCTGCGCTCATGGGCATGTCTTTCATGTTCGACATGTCCATGCCCGGCATGGACTGCTGGCTGCTGGGCTGAGTGGAACTCGATGGCGCAGCGCTCGGCTGCGCATTTTGTGTTTGTCCCCAGGCCACACCGCACAGCGACAATAGAGCGATTGCCAACATTCGATTCGACATGAGAATCCCCCCAGAGTCTTTGTTTCTCTGTTTCCATTAACACTGACGGAAAGATTTTGTTTCGGCAAGGGCATTGTTGGAATTCCGGTATTACAGAGGTAACGGGCGTCGTCCGGTGATGCTCGCGTTGGCGGGCTGCGGCGCTTTCTGATACACCTTACAGCTTGACGCTCGCAACCATCGTCTTTCTTTTCTTCGCCGGAGCGCTGGGCGGGGCCCTGAATTCCGTCGCCGGAGGCGGCAGCTTCATTGCATTTCCGGCGCTCTTGTTCTCCGGCGTCCCGCCGATTCCTGCCAATGCCACCAACACGATTGCGCTGTGGACCGCAGCCGCCGCCAGCGGAGGCGCGTATCGCAACCGGCTGGACGTGCCGCGCCGCGTGATGCTTCCGCTGCTGAGCGCAAGTCTATTGGGAGGACTGGCGGGAGCGCTTCTGCTGCTCAAGACGCCGGCGCAAACCTTCATGCGCGTGCTGCCGTGGCTGACGCTGGGAGCAACCTTGCTCTTCGCGTTCGGCAAGAAGATCGCAGGCGGGCGCGCATCGATTATTGAACACCAGGCTTCGACCTCCGCCCTGGCTGGTGCGGCGCTGTTTCAGCTGGCCGTCGCGGTCTATGGCGGCTACTTCGGCGGAGGCATGGGCATCGTGATGCTGGCCATGCTGGCCGCGCTGGGCATGAGCGACATTCACGCCATGAATGCCCTGAAGAGCGTGATGGGTTTCGTGATCAACGGGGTCGCGGTCGTCACGTTCATCGTGTGGCGCGCCGTGTACTGGAAGCAAGGGATCGTGATGATCGCCGGCGGAATCATGGGCGGATACCTGGGAGCTCACTATGCGCAGAAGATGCCGCAGGTCTGGATCCGGTCGTTCGTTGTGCTGGTGGGGGCCGGGATGACGGTGTACTTCTTCTGGATCGCCTATTGAAAAGCGAAAGCGGCCACGGATTTCACGGATTCTCACGGATCAAAACCTAACGAGCAGATTGAAAAATAGGATCCGTGAAAATCCGTGCAGATCCGTGGCCGAGGTTTCTACGAAATCGGCGCCGAGACGTGCTCGTGCACGATCAGCCACTTGCCGTCTTCGTTCTCAAAGATCACTGTCCAGCGGAAATTGCCCATCTCGACTTTTCCGGCCTTTGTAGTCATTTGTTCCGCCACAGTTGCCGTAGCCCAGGCCAGATCTCCTTGAGCATGGATGGCAACGTCATCGTTGACCGTGAACTTTGCGCTCTTGTAGCCGGCAAGCACTCCCGCCGCCCCTTTTTCGTACTCATCCCAGCTGCCGTACTTCAGCGGGGCAATGTCGAAGAAAGTGTGCGGCCCGGAGGCGTAGAACGCGGACACGTTGGCCGGATCGAGCGTGGACCAGCCGTCCCAGATTTTCTGCAGATAGGCCTTGTCTGGGGCGGAGCCGGCAGACTTTTTCATCGACGATTTCTTCATCTGCGCGGAACTGGTCAGCACTACGGCAAACAGACAAAGCGAAACTGCGATCAGGCGCTTCATTAGGTTCCTCCAAGGAATTCGGCGAAATTCTCGCACAACGTGGAGCAAACCACAAAGGACCAGACCGCCGGCGGCAAACGAACGACAACGGTCCCAGGGGAGGACTCGAAATAGGGTAAAGTACTTCGGTCGAATACCTGTTGGTAAAGGCGCAATTGGTTCAATCTGAAACCGCCGGGAACGCGGCGACCGCCATCTGCAACTAAGTCTAAGGAGGAAGTTATGCTTCGAAAGTCCGTATTCTTCGCGTGCCTGATCGCGCTGTTTGCTTCGTCACTGGCTCTGGCTGCCGGTTCGGGATATCACGTGGTCACCACTTACAAAGTCGGCGGCGACGGTGGGTGGGACTACCTGACCGCCGATGCCGACGCACGCCGAGTGTATATTTCGCGCGGCACTCACGTGATGGTCATCGACGCGGATTCAGGGAAAAGCGTTGGCGACATTCCTGACACGCCCGGTGTGCACGGGATTGCGCTGGCGCCGGAGTTGGGGCGCGGCTTCACCAGCAACGGACGCGAAGGCACGGTCAGTATTTTCGACATCAAGACGCTGGCCACCAGCAGCAAGGTGAAAGTCGGCGACAATCCCGACGCGATTCTGTACGATCCGGCGACCAAGCGGGTTTTCACCTTCAACGGCCGGAGTCACGATTCTTCAGCGATCGATGCCGCCAGCGGCAAGGTGCTGGCCACGATCCAGCTTGACGGAAAGCCCGAATTTGCCGCCAGCGACGCCAAGGGCGAGGTCTTCGTCAATATCGAGGACAAGAGCGAATTGGTGGCCATCGACGCCAACAAGATGGAAGTGAAAGCGAAGTGGCCGCTCGCGCCCTGCGAAGAGCCGAGCGGACTCTCGATTGACCGCAAGAAGCGCCGCTTATTTGTCGGCTGCGATAACAAGATGATGGCCGTGGTGGATGCCGATAGCGGAAAGGTTCTGGCCACGCCGCCGATCGGCGATGGAGTGGACGCGACCACATTCGACCCTGAAACCGGGCTGGCTTTCGCATCGTGCGGCGAGGGAGTGTTGACCGTAGTGAAAGAAGATTCGCCGGGGAAGTTCAGCGCCGAGAATGTTCCCACACAACAGGGCGCCCGGACGCTCGCGCTCGATTCCAAGACCCACAACGTGTTCGTGGTTACGGCAAAGTTCGGCCCGCCGCCCGCGGCGACCACCGACAACCCGCATCCCCGACGATCGATCGAGCCAGACAGCTTCATAGTGTTGGTCGTTGGAAAGTGAAGCGGTTCGCTCACTCGGGCAAAGCCCTGCTTTGGCTTGGGACAGCGGCTCTGCTGTTCCTTGCCGCCCAGGCGAGCAGGGCTTATTCCGTTTTGACCCACGAGCAAGTCATCGACCTGCTGTGGGAGGATCGGCTTCAGCCGATGGTGAAAGCGCATTTCCCGGGCCTTTCCGACAAGCAGCTCCGGGAAGCGCATGCCTACGCCTATGGCGGATCACTCGTCCAGGACATGGGGTACTACCCGTTCGGAAAGCGCTACCTCAGCGACCTGACGCACTATGTGCGGACGGGAGATTTCGTCGCCTGCCTGATTCAGCAGGCCCGCACGGCGAACGAGTACGCGTTTGCGCTGGGCGCGCTGGCGCACTACGCCGCCGACAACAACGGGCATCCTGTGGTGAACCGGGTGGTGGCCATGGAGTTTCCCAACCTGCAGAAGAAGTTCGGCAACGAAGTGACCTACGCCGACTCGCCCAAATCCCACATCCGCGCGGAGTTTGGGTTTGACATGACCCAGGTGGCGAAAAACCACTACACCTCCGACCGCTACCATGACTTCATCGGGTTCGAGATTTCTCAGGGCCTGCTGGAGCGGGTATTTCCGATGGTCTACGGCGTCAAGTTCGAAGATGTGGTGGGCGACGAAGATCTGGCCATTGGCAGTTTCCGCCACGCGGTCAGCACGGTGATCCCGGAGATGACGCGGGTGGCGCTGCTGAATCGGCGGAAGGAGATCGTTGCGGATACGCCCGACGCAGCGGAGAAGAAATATCTGTATTACCTCTCGCGCACCGACTACGAACAGGAGTGGGGCTCCGAGTACCGGCGCCCCGGCTTCGGGACCAAGCTGTTGGCCATTTTGTTGAAGCTGTTTCCCAAGAAGGGGCCGTTCAGCGGCCTGGACTTCAAGATTCCCAGCCAGCCGGCGGAGGATCTTTTTGTTCGGAGTGTCGACGTGACGGTCAAGAGTTACGAGCAGCTCTTGCAGGATGCCGACAAAGGAACGCTTCACCTGTCCAACCGGGACTTTGACACCGGACGGGAGATCCGCGCGGGGGAGTATGTGCTGGCAGATGGTACGTACGCTCATCTGCTGGACGATATTTCCAACAGCGATTCCAAACAGGTCTCGCCTGAGTTGCGGCAGGATATTCTGGCGTTCTACGCCAACCCGAACGCGCCGCTGGCGACCAAAAAGAAAAAGAAAGATTGGCAGAGGGTGCAGGGCGAATTGCAGCAGCTGAGGGCTTCGGCCGGTAACGTGGAGCCGAACGAGCCGGTGACGAAATAGCCCGAATGTCGGCAATCTTTCCTGACTCAGGCCCGGCTTATACGCCAACTACACTGCTGCGTCGCTCGAGCAGCATCACATCGCGCCACACATTGCCTAGTCTGCCGAGGCGGTGTCTAACGCCGATCTTCCTGAAGCCACAGGACTCATGCAGAGTAATGCTGGCGACGTTCTCGGGAAAGATGCCGGCTTGCAACGTCCAGATGCCGTGCGCTTCTGACTCCTTTACAAGGGCCTCCAACAAAGCTTTGCCCGCGCCGCGTCCCCGGGCTGCGGCAGCCACGTAGACTGACACTTCTGCAACTCCTCCGTAGACGCAACGGCCCGAAACCGGGCTTAGCGCGGCCCAGCCAAGCACGGCTGGCGATTCAGCGCCGCTTTCTGCATCGCCGGATCCCTCTCGAACGGCGACCAACCGGGAGTCCTTGCGATGACCGCTATCCCATTTTGCCCAGTCGGGAAGCTCAGTCTCGAACGTGGCATTGCCGGTCGCAATGCCCTCGCGGTAAATTTCACGAACCGCCGGCCAAAGGTCGGGGAGCATGGGAGTGATGTAATAGTCCATCGGTCGGTTGAGCTAACTTTCTGCAGGGGCGAAGAACACCAGCACCGCGAGTTCCTCGGTGATGTCGTGAAAACGGTGTTCGACCTCTGCCGCCACGAAAAGCATGCTGCCGGCCGACACCTCACAATCTTCGTCTCCGGCGCGAAAGCGGCCGCGGCCGCGCACCACGTAGTACATTTCATCTTCATGGTGGGGACGCTGGGGATCGGTGGCTCCCGCCGCGAGCACGTACAGGCCCGCACTCATCGCCGGCACGCGGAGAAATTCTCGGTACAGCTTGCCGCTCTGGGAGCGGAGCTGGTCGATTTCCTCAAGCCTGGCGAAGAGCGCTTTCACAGCAGCATGCCTCCGAAGACGAGATCGGTGAACTGCGGAACCAGGTTTTGCGCCTGCAGTTCCCCCTCCGGCTTGTACCACTGATAAATCCAGTTGATCATGCCGAGCAGGGCGAACGCGGCGGCTCGCGGGCTGACCGTGCCCCTGGCATTGCGAGCCCGCTGCACCTCGCCGATCACGCCCTCGACGAAATGCACGTATTCCTTCTTGCGGGCGTTGATCCGTTTCCGCAGCGCGGGAGGAAGCGGGTGGTTTTCGTGCAGCATGACCGTGATCTCGCGGTCGGCGGGGCTGAGCACGATTTCAATGTGACGGCGAATCAGCGATCGCAAGCGGTCTTCGGGATCGGGAATGCCACGCACGGGTGCGACCACCCGCTCCTCGGTGATCTCCATGGCATGGTTCATGATCTCGAACAGGATTTCGTCCTTGCTTTGAAAGTGGTGGTAGAGGCCGCCCTTGCTGAGTTTGAGCGCCGCCGCGACGTCGTTCATCGACGTCGCGTCGTAGCCGCGCTGCTGGAACAGGCGGGCAGCGGTGCGCAGGATCTCCTGCCGGGAATCAACGACGGTCTCGCGAGCCATCGCGTGACATGGTAAACAGTCGGACGCGCGAAAGCCAACACCGGCCTAGCGACGGTAGATCTCCGGGACGAAATTCTGCTCCTGGATGGGCGGGCGAATGTACTTCGTCTTATCGAGCGGTGGGAGTTTGAGCGGCTTGGGAGTCAGGTCTTCGTAGGGAATCATGGAGAGCAGGTGATGGATGACATTCAGCCGGGCGCACTTCTTATCTTCCGCGTTCACCACGTGCCAGGGTGATTGCTTGATATCGGTGACGGCGAACATTTCGTCTTTGGCGCGGGAATACTCGGCCCAGCGGCGGCGGGATTCCAGATCCATGGGGCTGAGCTTCCAGCGCTTGGTGGGATCTTTCATGCGGTCCTGAAAGCGGCGTTCCTGCTCTTCGTCGCTGACCGAAAACCAGTACTTCATCAAAATGATGCCGGAGCGGATCAGCATGCGCTCGAACTCGGGGCAGCTGTGGAGAAAGTCCACGTATTCTGCCTCGGTGCAGAAACCCATGACGTGCTCGACGACGGCGCGGTTGTACCAGCTCCGGTCGAAGAGCACCATCTCGCCGCCGGCGGGCAGGTGCGCCACATAGCGCTGAAAGTACCACTGCGTCTTCTCGCGCTCGGTAGGAGTGCCCAGCGCGACAACCCGGCAAACGCGCGGATTCAGGCTCTGGGCAATGCGCTGGATCGAGCCGCCTTTGCCGGCGGCATCGCGGCCCTCGAAGAGAACGACGACTCGCAGCCCTTTGTTGCGGATCCACTCCTGCAGCTTGACCAGCTCAATCTGCAGGCGCCGGAGTTCCTTGTCGTAGTCGCAGTCTTTGCCGAGCTGCTGGGGTTTAGAAACTTTGCCACTGGCGGAGGAAGGGGACACGCTCCCGCCGACGGCTGCGGCGTTGCCGTCTTGTGTCCGATGACGGCCGGAACCCTGACTATCGCCCATCTGCAGATACCTCGTTTCTTGACCGCGCAACGCTTCCCGGGCCGGCGCCTCTTTGATACATACTAAATCGGAAAATGGAGTGGAATCTTCAGTGCTTTGCCGCCCCGGACAGACTTCGCAAAATCATTGATTCGAAAGGAATACACCGTTGGTGACTGCCGAAACCGAAAGTGTATTGACACTCAATTGTTTGCCTGATACAGTCTGCGTCACGTTATGGCAATTTTGAACCACAGCCGGAACGCGATTCGAATTAGCGTCGTAGTTGTAGGCGTACGACTGCTTCCCGCAAGTCTCTGGCTGGGAGGAAACGGTTAAGCGAGATTAGAGTTTAAGCTTTCCGAAACCCACCGCCAGAGAGTTGGCGGTGGGTTTTTGATTTTCGGGGCCAATTGGGAGCATGTCGGCGCGAATTGGCTGGCTGGGAAATCGGCTAAATGATTAACGCAGAACTACTTAGGATGAACATAGCTTGCAACGAGCGGGGTTGGCTGGGGTGCCTGATTCCGCTTGACACCCTGGAGTGTGGCAGCTATCATTCAAGGATGTGCCGACCGACCGGTCGGTATCTAAACCATGAGTTTTTGCCTTCGGCCCCGCCGCCTAAGGGCCTGTTTTTCGGTGGTTATTGAGAATCAGTGAAACGAGAGGAGCACGCGAGTGGCTACTATTTTTTACGAACATGACGCCAAACCTGAGGTGCTGAAGAGCAAGACCATCGCCATCCTGGGCTACGGCAGCCAGGGGCATGCGCAGGCACAGAACCTGCGCGATAGCGGCTACAAAGTCATCGTGGGCCTCGAGCCTGGCCGTCCCAGCGCCCAGCAGGCGCGAGCCGACGGCATGGTCGTGGCCGCACCGGATGAGGCCGCCAAGCGCGCCGACTGGATCCAAGTCCTCACCCCCGATGAAACCCAGGCTGCGGTGTACGACCAGTACATCAAGCCGTATTTGCATCCGGGAAAGGTTCTGGGCTTCTCCCACGGTTTCAGCATTCATTTCAAGACCATCGTTCCGCCCACCGACGTTGACGTCGTCATGATCGCCCCCAAGAGCCCGGGCCATCTGCTGCGGCGGGTGTACAGCGAAGGGCGGGGAGTGCCGTCGCTGCTGGCCATTCAGCAGGATGCGAGCGGGCGCGCGTACGAACTCGCGCTGGCCTACGCGCATGGAATCGGCTCAACCCGGGCCGGGGTTCTGCAAACAACTTTCAAGGAAGAAACCGAAAGCGATCTTTTCGGCGAGCAGGCGGTGCTGTGCGGCGGCCTGACATCGCTCATCAAGAAGGGATTCGAGACGCTGGTCGAGGCCGGTTACGCGCCGGAGATCGCCTACTTCGAATGCCTGCATGAGATGAAGCTCATCGTCGACCTGATCTATGAAGGTGGGCTGGGGCGCATGCGCTATTCCATCTCCAACACTGCGGAATATGGCGATCTGACCCGCGGCGAAAAAGTTGTGGGCGATGAAACCCGTGCCGCGATGAAGAAGATTCTGGCCGACATCCAGAGCGGAGAATTCGCGAAGGAGTGGATTGCCGAGAACAAGAACGGCGGTCACCGGTTTAACGCTCTTCGAGAAAACGAGAAGCGGCATCCGATCGAGATCGTGGGCGCCGAGCTGCGCGGCATGATGAGCTGGCTGCCCAAGGAAGGCAAGAAGCCGGCTGAGACGCCCAGGGAATCGGACAAACAGGTGGTGAATGCTTAAAGGGGCCGAAATCGTTCTGCAGTGCCTGCGCGCCGAGGGAGTCGAGCTGATGTTTGGCTATCCCGGCGGCGCGATCATGCCGCTGTATGACGCGCTGGAGGACAGCGGCATACGGCATGTGTTGACACGGCACGAGCAGGGCGCGGTTTTCGCGGCGGAGGGCTATGCACGCGTGACCGGAAACGTTGGTGTGGCGATCGCGACCAGCGGTCCGGGAGCCACCAATCTTGTGACCGGCATTGCCGACGCCAAGATGGATTCAGTTCCCCTGGTCTGCATTACCGGGCAAGTGCGCAGTGCGCTGATCGGCAGCGACGCGTTTCAGGAAACAGACGTCTTCGGCGTCACTCTTTCGCTGACGAAATGGAGCCGGCTGGTGCGCTCGATCGACGAAATTCCGGAGGTGATCGCAGAGGGATTTCACTGGGCGCGCAGCGGGCGTCCGGGGCCGGTGGTGATCGATATTCCCACCGACATGCTGAAGGCGAAGAAGGAGTTCTCCGGACCAGTGAAGTTCATGCCGCATGCGCGGCCGGCCGAGGCCAAAGCCGATGGCGGTTTTACCGACACGATCGTGGCCATGCTGCAGCAGGCGTCGAAGCCGGTGGTGCTGGTGGGCGCGGGAGCCAAACTTTCAGGTGCGATTCCAGAGTTGCGCCGTCTGCTGGACGATCTGAAAATACCTGCGTTTGCCACGGTTCATGGACTGGGAGCGATCCCGCCGCAAGCTCCTTACTACCTCGGGATGGTGGGCATGCACGGCACGCGTGCCGCCAACACGGCGCTGCACGAAACCGACCTGCTTTTGGTTCTTGGGGCGCGCCTCGACGACCGTGTGACCGGCGATCCAAGCCGCTTCGCGCCGCACGCCAAGATCGTTCACTTCGAAATCGATCCAGCGCAGCTGGACCGAGTGCGTCCCTGCGATCTGGCGGTGATCGGAGACCTGGCGGACACGATTCCGGCATTCCAGGCCGAACTGCGGCATCATACCTTACCGGACTTCAGCGCGTGGCGCAGCGTGGCCTGCGGGCCGGAGCGCGCGGAACTCGATCCCCGCGGGCTGGCGCAGCCAACGATTCGCTTTCTGGATGAACTCTTCAGCCGCTTGCCGGAGAACAACGTCATCCTCGCCGACGTGGGCCAGCACCAGATGTGGGCGGCGCAACGGTTTCGGTCGGCTTCGCCACGCGGATTCATTACTTCCGGTGGGCTGGGAGCCATGGGTTTCGCTCTGCCTGCGGCGGTGGGCGTGCAGCTGGCCAAGCCTGATACCTGCGTGCTGTGCGTTTCTGGGGATGGCGGATTCCAGATGAACATTCAGGAACTGGCTACGGTGCATCGGCTCGGGCTGCCCATCAAGCTGGTCATTATCGACAACAAGTACCTGGGCATGGTGCGGCAATGGCAGCAGCTTTTCTACGAGAAGAATTACGCCGAGACCGACCTGAGCGACAACCCGGATTTCGTCGAGATCGCGAAGGCTTACAAGATTCACGCTCGGCGCCTGAACGAGGAAGCGATGCGCGAGTTTCCGGTATCGGCCGAGACCGGGGATCTGATCGACAGCTTTCTGCGCTCGCATGAGCCGGAACTGCTGGTTTTTGATTGTCATCCCGAGGCGAATGTTTTTCCGATGGTGCCCGCGGGAGCGGCGCTGTCGGAGATGTTGCTGGAGGACGAACCGACGCAATAGGAGCGCGGCCAGGATGGCCGCTCGCCAGCCGGCAGGATGCCGGCGCTACGGAGGAGCTTATGCAGGCTTTTCAGATTCACTATCGCAATACGCAGGGAACGTTGATGCGCATCCTGAACGCAGCTTCGCGCCGGGGATTGGATCTGCACTCGGTACAGGCGGTGGCGGTCGACCGCGATCATCAGGTGACGCTCGTGCTCGAGGTGAATCAGAAGCAGGTCGGGCAACTTTACCGCGAATGGTATTCGATTGCCGACGTGACGCACGTGCGGCCGGTCGCCGCTCACGGCGACGCCTGGGCGACGGCGCACCCTCCGGCGGGCGTCTCCCTGGAGGACGGCCGCAGTGCGGCACGGGCGTAGAGCGAGTTGTGTAGCTGGGCAAGCATGACGCATCTCCTGAGCAGCGTCATGCGACTTGGGGAACCTGCAGCAAGGCAGGTTCCCCGTTTTTTGCTCGGGTCCCGTGGTCGTGCGGGCTAAAAGATGGTCACCACGAAGGGCACTAAGGTGCACGAAGGAAACCCAGGAACTCCTCGGGTCTTGCATCCTGTAATCTTCTGATATGGATCTCAAGCACATCAGCCGTGGAATCACCGACGGACGCGACCGGGCCGGGGCGCGGGCTATGTTCAAGGCGATCGGTTTCACCGACGCTGACCTCAGCCGGCCGTTGATCGGCGTGGCCAATACCTGGATCGAGACCATGCCTTGCAATTTTCACTTGCGCCGGCTCTCGGCCAAGGTGAAGGAAGGGATTCGAGCCGCAGGCGGCACGCCCATGGAGTTCAACACGATCGCCATCTCCGATGGCGAGACGATGGGCACGGAGGGTATGCGGGCGTCGCTGGTGAGCCGGGAACTGATCGCCGATTCGATCGAACTGGTTTGCCGGGGGCAGATGTTCGATGCGGTGGTGTGCGTGGTGGGCTGCGACAAGACAATTCCGGCAGCGGCCATGGCATTGGCGCGCATGAATCTGCCGGGCATGGTGCTCTATGGCGGCACGATCGCACCAGGGAGCTATCGCGGGAAAGACGTGACGATTCAGGATGTTTTCGAGGCGGTGGGGGCGAACGCCGCGGGCAGGATCACCGACCGGGAATTGCACGATCTGGAAGACGTGGCCTGCCCCGGTGCGGGGGCCTGCGGCGGGCAATACACGGCCAACACGATGTCGACCGTGATGGAGATGATCGGGCTGTCGCCTATGGGATTTAACAGCGTACCGGCCATGGATGCGAAGAAAGATCAGGTCTCATTTGATTGTGGCCAGGTGGTCATGAATGTCCTGCAGAAGGGGATTACACCCCGCGACATTCTGACGCGGGCGGCGTTCGAGAACGCCATCGCCTCGGTGGCTGCGACTGGAGGATCGACCAATGCGGTGCTGCACCTTCTCGCGATCGCGCGCGAAGCCGGCGTCCAGCTTGAGATCGACGACTTTCAGACGGTCAGCGAGCGCACTCCGCTGCTCGCAGATCTAAAGCCATCGGGCCGTTTCGTTGCCTCCGACATGCACCGCGCGGGCGGGATTCGGCTGCTGGCCAAACGACTGGTGGATGGAAACCTGTTGCATCCCGCCGCCACTACTGTTACCGGGCGCACAATTTCCGCCGAGGCTGCGGATGCGGTTGAGACTGCAGGGCAGGAGGTCATCGCTCCGTTGAGCAGGCCTTTGAAGACAACCGGAGGACTGGTGATCCTCAAGGGCAATCTCGCGCCCGAGGGATGCGTGGCCAAGATCAGCGGCCATGAACGGCTGGAGCATCGCGGGCCGGCGCGGGTGTTTGAATCCGAAGAAGATGCAATGACTGCGGTCACCAGCAAGCAGATACGGGCGGGAGACGTGGTCGTCATTCGCAACGAGGGCCCGAAAGGCGGCCCGGGCATGCGCGAGATGCTGAGCGTGACGGGTGCGATCGTGGGCGAGGGGATGGGTGAGTCTGTGGCCTTGCTGACCGACGGCCGCTTCAGCGGCGCGACACATGGGCTGATGGCCGGTCATGTTTCCCCCGAAGCCGCGCTGGGAGGGCCGATCGCCGCGGTGCGCGATGGCGACACGATCCGCTTCGATGTGCGCAAGCGGGTGCTGGAAGTTGAAATCAGCGACGAGGTTCTGCGCCAGAGAATGGCGCAGTGGAAGCCGCCGCAGCCGCGGTATCCTAAAGGAGTATTTGCCAAGTACGCGGCGCTGGTTTCGTCGGCGTCGCAGGGAGCGGTCACGGGTCCGCGGTGAACTTCGCTCTGGAAAACGAAAGCCGCCAACTGGCTTCTTCTAAGTGGTTCCCGATTCGGGCATTTCCACAGCAAAAATTCGCTTTATGTTCGCCTGTCACAGCGATGCTTTCCCTTAAGGACGTAGGCTTCCGACACGGAGGCGTTATGGAGAACAAGGAAGCATTGCCAATCGTTCGGGCGCTGGCGGAGGGGGTGGACCCGGAGAGCGGGGACGCATGCCCAGGTGAATCGGTATTCCAGCAGCCAAACACGATCAGGGCGCTGGGCAGAGCAACGGAGGCGCTTGCGGCCAGGGTTGCTCAGGAAGAGCGGAGAAGGAGACTCCCAGAAAATATCGGGAAACCTTGGGACGAATCGGAGGATGCGCAGCTACGCGCCGAATATGAGCGCGGGTTGAGCATTTGGCACATCTCCAAAATACATGGCCGAACCCGGGGAGGAATCAGTGCACGCCTGGAGAGACTCGGCAAGGTCCCTCTGAGGTTGTTTGAGGCCGCTGATCTGCCGCGGCTGGAGGCGTCTCCATCGCCCTCGTCGGCATCAGGCAAGCCCTGGCTAGCGGACGACGACCAGAAGCTCTGCGCGGCGTTTGATCAGTCACATGACTTCACTGTGATCTCGACCGAACTCGGAAGGTACAGAGCTGAGGTCTATCAGCGCCTCGTTAAGCTGGGAAAGATAAAGCCGAAAGCGATTTCGAGCGTGGCGTGACTGCTAAAATTGGTCTCTAGCCGCCAGGGCCTTCCTCCTTGGAGGCCTGGCAGGCGTTAGGGACCAATGCCCGCGAAGAAAACCCTATTCGAGAAAATCTGGGATGCCCATCTGGTGGCGGAGCCGGCGGGGCGGTCGCCGATTCTTTACATCGACCTGCATTTGGTTCACGAAGTCACATCGCCGCAGGCGTTTGATGGATTGCGGGCGGCGGGACGAAAAGTTCGTCAACCGCTGCGCACAGTGGCCACGGTCGATCACAACGTGCCCACCGAGCCGCGTGGAACTCCCATTACCGATTTGGTCGCTGCCGCGCAGATCGCGGCGTTGCAGCGCAATTGCAAAGAGTTCGGCGTCCGGCTGTTCGACATGGATTCGCCGGAGCAAGGCATCGTTCATGTGATCGGTCCGGAGTTGGGACTGACGCAACCCGGCATGACCATCGTATGCGGCGACAGCCACACCAGCACACACGGAGCCTTCGGAGCGCTGGCCTTCGGGATTGGCACGTCTGAGGTCGAGCATGTTCTGGCGACGCAATGCCTGGCGCAGCATCGCCCGAAGACAATGAAGATTGATGTTCATGGAAACCTGGCTGAGGGCGTGACCGCAAAAGACCTGGCGCTGGGGATCATCGGGCAGATCGGCACGGACGGCGCGACCGGGCATGTCGTCGAATACGCCGGGCCGGCGGTGCGCGCGCTTTCGATGGAAGGGCGCATGACGCTGTGCAACATGAGCATTGAAGCGGGTGCGCGTGCGGGGATGGTGGCGCCGGACGAGACTACGATCACGTATGTCAAAGAGAAGAGATTCGCGCCGCAGAATTCCGAGTGGGAGAAGGCCATCTCGTATTGGCGGAGCCTGCCGACCGATGAGGGCGCAGAGTTCGACAAGGTGATTGAGATCGACGCCGCGCAGCTTTGCCCGTTTGTGACCTGGGGAACGAATCCGGGGATGGTGGCGCCGGTGACGGGGCGCGTGCCGGACATCAAGGGATTGGCCGATGGCGATCGCCGCGCCGCCGAACTCGCGCTGCAATATATGGGGCTGGAACCCGGGCGTCGCATCGAAGATATCCGGATTGATCGCGTGTTTATCGGATCCTGTACGAACTCGCGCCTGGAAGACCTGCGGGCGGCGGCGCGCGTGGCCAAGGGACATCAGGTGAGTTCGAAGGTGCGAGCGATGGTGGTGCCCGGATCGCAGGCAGTGAAGCGCGCGGCGGAGAAAGAGGGGCTGCATCGAGTTTTTCTCAGCGCAGGATTTGAGTGGCGCGAGTCGGGGTGCTCGATGTGCCTGGGAATGAATCCTGACATTCTGCAGCCGGGGGAACGGTGCGCCTCGACCAGCAATCGCAATTTTGAAGGACGGCAGGGACGCGGAGGGCGGACGCATCTGGTGAGTCCAATGATGGCGGCGGCGGCGGCGATTGCCGGGCATTTCACGGATATAAGGAATTGGAAATTTCAGTGAGGGCGAGGCCATCAGCGGCTAAAGCCGGGTTTGAAGGGCCTTTACGGCACGACTGAAGTCGTGCCCTTCCCCAATCACTTCGTGGAACGAGACCGTTAAATGTGGGACGAGACCGATAAACAATGATTCCATTCACCGTGCATCGTGGCCGTGTGGCGCCGCTGGATCGAGTCAACATCGACACCGACCAGATCATCCCCAAGCAGTTTCTGAAGAGGATCGAGCGCACCGGTTTTGGCCAATACGTGTTTTACGACTGGCGCTTTGGCGCGGATGGAAAGAAGAATCCGGACTTCGTGCTGCACGATCCGCGTTACGAAGGGGCAAGCATTCTGGTTGCCGGCAGGAATTTCGGGTGCGGGTCGTCCCGCGAGCACGCGGTGTGGGCGCTGGCCGACTTCGGTTTCCGCGCCGTGATCGCATCATCGTTCGCTGACATTTTCGCCAACAACAGCGCCAAGAACGGGTTTCTCGCCGTGCGGTTGAGCGAGGAAGAGGCGGCCGAGATCATGCGGCGGGCGCAGGGAATTGACGACTACGAGGTCACGGTCGATCTGGAGCGTTGCGAGGTGCGCGATGAGCAAGGCTTCCGCGCAAAGTTCGCCATCGATGAGTTTGTTCGCCACTGCCTGCTGAATGGGCTGGACGACATTGGCCTCACGCTGCAGCATGAAGCAGACATTGCGGCCTATGAAACGCGGCATCCGGCACCGCCGGCGGTCAAAAGTTGCTGACAAAACGGGGTACCGAGGGCAGGTTTCAGTAAAGAATTGTAAAACCCCTTCAAGTGATCTTGACCGGTTGCCGGTCCGCAGTTGATGCTGGTTTTGCAGGGTTTTGCGACTGCGTCCGCATTCTGGCCCTTTCTTTAAGATACTTTCCGTGGGAGGGTTTCTTTGCACAGAGGGGGATTTCTGCCTTTCCAGGGACAGTTGCCGCAACCGAGCCTACAATGCTTACGTCTAATATTGGGATTGTCCGTCGTCGCTCGGGTGCGGAAAACGCTGTCCGACTCATTCTGAGAACATTGGTGAACATGATCGCTCGATGCCCTGCTCGAAAGTCCCGTTCGCCGTTTTGCAGTCACTGGCTCTGCTCACTGGCGGCTGGAGCGCTGTGTGCTTGCCTGCTCGCCTGCGGGGGCGCGTCCGATGCCAAACAGCAGAAGGCGCAAGCCGCGGGGCCGCGCGACGTTTCGGTGGCGGTGGCGACCGTCCTGAGCCAGGACGTGCCCGTGTACCTGACTGGATTGGGATCGGTGACGGCGTTCAATACGGCCAACATCAAAAGCCGGGTCGACGGGCAGATCATGAAGGTGAACTTCCAGGAGGGGCAATCCGTCCATGAGGGGGAGCTGCTGATCGAGATCGACTCCCGTCCTTACCAGGTGCAGTTGGACCAAATGGACGCGCAGATCTTCAAGGATCAGGCGACGCTGAGAGACGCGAAGCTGAATCTGGATCGCTACACGGCGTTGATTCCCTCCGGGAGCATTGCGCAGCAGCAGGTGGACACACAAAAAGCCACAGTGGATCAGCTGGACGGGCAAGTGCGAACCGATCAGGCGCAGATCGACAACGCCAAGCTGCAGATTGTGTACTGCCACATCACCGCGCCGTTTGCCGGACGAGTGGGGTTGAGGCAGGTCGATCCTGGAAACATAGTCCACGCCGCCGACACGAATCCGATGCTGATCCTGACGCAACTGCAGCCCATTGCCGTCATCTTCACGCTGCCTGAGGACGTGCTGCCGACCGTGGCGCGGCGCATGAAGCAAGCGACCCTTGAGGTGGATGCCTTCAGCCGCGACGATCAGACGAAGCTGGCCACGGGCAAACTGCTGACCATCGATAACGAAATCGATCCAACCACCGGCACCGCGAAGCTAAAGGCTGTCTTTGACAACAAGGACAACCAGCTCTGGCCGAATCAGTTTGTGAATGCAAACCTGTTGCTGGAGACCCGGAAGAACAGCACGGTGGTGCCGACAGCGGCGATTCTCCGGGGCCCGCAAGGCACCTTCGTGTATGCAGTGAATGCCGATAAAACCGTCCAAGATCGCCCGGTCACCGTGTCGCTGACCCAGGGCAATACGACCATTGTCAGCAGCGGCTTGAATCCGGGTGAGGTGGTGGTCACCGACGGTCAGGACAAGCTAGAAAGGGGCAGCCACATCGCGCCGCGCAGCGGCGGAGCGAATGGCGCTCCCAGCGGCACATCAGCAGGGACACCTTCGGGCGCCCCACGGCCAGGTTCATGAGTCCCTCCCGCATATTCATTCTCCGTCCGGTCGCCACCACCCTGCTGATGTTCGGTGTGCTGCTGGTGGGCGGCGTTGCATTCATGCAATTGCCAGTCTCGGCTCTTCCCGAGGTCGACTATCCCACCATTCAAGTGGTGACGTTTTATCCGGGAGCGGATCCCGATGTGATGGCCTCGTCGGTGACTTCGCCCCTGGAGCGGCAATTCGGGCAAGTGCCGGGCCTGACCCAGATGACGTCGACGAGTTCGTTTGGCGCGTCGATGATCACGCTGCAATTCGGCCTCGATCAGAACATTGACGTCGAAGAGCAGCAGGTGCAGGCCGCCATCAATTCGGGTTCGACGTACCTGCCGACCGACCTGCCCAATCCTCCGATCTACAACAAAGTCAATCCGGCGGATGCTCCGATTCTCACTCTGGCGTTGACTTCGGATTCTCTGCCCTTACCCACGGTGGAGGATGTGGCCGACACATCCCTGGCGCAGAAGATTTCCCAACTGCCGGGAGTCGGCCTGGTTTCCATCAGCGGGGGACAGAAGCCTGCGGTGCGAATTCAGGCCAACCCTACCGCACTGGCTTCCTACGGGCTAAGCCTGGAGGATTTGCGCAACGCGCTCGCTCAGGCCAACGTGGACCAGGCCAAGGGCGTGATCGACGGCACGCGGCAGTCCTACACGATCGGCGCCAACGACCAGCTTTTTTCCAGCGAGCAATACAAGCCGATTGTCATCGCCTATCACAACAGCGCGCCGGTGCGGGTCAGCGATGTGGCGAATGTGATCGACAGCACCGAGAACGACCGGCTGGCAGCCTGGATGAATCTGACCCCGGCCGTCATCGTCAATATTCAGCGCCAGCCGGGCGCCAACATCATCAGCGTCGTCGACCGCATCAAGAAGCTCCTGCCGCAGCTGCAGGCATCGCTGCCCGCAGCGGTGAGAGTGCAGATTCTCACTGACCGGACGACAACGATTCGGGCGTCGATCAAAGATGTGTACTTTGAACTGATGCTGGCGATCGCGCTCGTGATCATGGTCGTATTTCTGTTCCTGCGGAATTTGGCGGCGACCGCGATCCCCAGCGTCGCCGTGCCGCTCTCGCTGATCGGTACGTTTGGCGTGATGTATCTGCTGGGCTATAGCCTGAACAATCTGACGCTGATGGCGTTGACCATCTCCACCGGGTTCGTGGTCGATGACGCCATCGTCATGATCGAGAACATCGACCGCTACCTGGAAGCGGGAGACTCACCACTGGACGCGGCGTTGAAAGGATCGGGGCAGATCGGATTCACGATTGTCTCGCTGACCGTGTCGCTGATCGCGGTGCTGATACCGCTGCTCTTCATGGGCGACATTGTGGGACGCCTGTTCCGCGAGTTCGCCGTAACCCTGGCGGTGACGATTCTGGTGTCGGCGGGGGTATCGCTCAGTTTGACGCCGATGATGTGCGCCAAACTCCTCAAGCATCGCCAGGAAGGCAAACAGGGACGCTTCTACGACGTCACGGAAGATTATTACAACCGGATCATCGCCTTCTACGGGCGCACTGTGAAATGGGTGCTGAAGCATCAGACCGCGACCCTGCTGGTGACCTTGTCGACTCTGATTCTGACGCTGGCTCTTTATGTGGTGGTGCCGAAGGGATTCTTCCCGGTGCAGGATACGGGCGTGATTCTGGGCGTATCGGAGGCGCCGGACAGCGTTTCCTTCGACGCGATGGCGCAGCGCCAGCAGGAGCTGGCCAAGGTCATTCTGCAGGATAAGGATGTGGAGAGTTTGTCGTCCTTCATTGGAGTCGACGGCACGAACACCACGCCCAACGCGGGCCGCATCCAAATCAATCTAAAGGCGCGCGACGAGCGCTCCGACGATTCGTCGGCGATCATCCGCCGGCTGCAGCCGCAACTGGCCAAGGTCGAGGGCATCACGTTGTACATGCAGCCCGTGCAGGATCTCACCGTAGAAGACCGGGTGAGCCGCACGCAGTTCCAGTACTCAATCGAGGACGCGGATGCCCAGGAACTGGCGCAATGGACGCCGAAGCTGGTGGCTCAGCTGAAAACCAAGCCCGCGTTGACCGATGTTGCCACCGACCAGCTTAACAATGGGCTCAGGACGAACGTCAGCATTGACCGGGATACGGCGTCACGTCTCGGGATTTTCCCGCAAGCCATCGACAACACACTGTACGACGCTTTCGGACAGCGGCAGGTGTCCACGATTTTCACACAACTGAACCAGTATCACGTGATCCTCGAGGTGCTGCCCAGCTTCGCGCTGACTCCCGACTCGCTGAAGGACATCTACATCCGGCCGAGCACGGTGACGGTGAACACGGGAGCGCCTACCGCCAACGGTGCTGCCGTGACCACCAGTGGCGCGCCGGTTCCGATCTCGACGTTCACACGCATGCGGTCGGGCAGCACTTCGCTGGCGGTGAATCATCAGGGACAGTTTCCCGTGGTTACGCTCTCCTTCAACCTTGCGCCCGGTGCTTCCCTGGGCGACGCCACCACGCAGATTCAGCAGGCGGAGAAAGAAATTCAGCTGCCGCCCAGCATCCACGCCGCGTTCCAAGGGACGGCTGCGGCTTTTCAGAATTCACTTTCTTCCGAGCCCTATCTGATTCTGGCAGCCGTGATTACGGTCTACATCGTGCTCGGCGTGCTGTATGAGAGCTACATTCACCCGATCACGATTCTTTCTACGCTGCCCTCGGCCGGCGTGGGTGCGATTCTGGCTTTAATGCTCACGGGGAATGACCTGACGGTGGTGGCACTGATCGGCATCATTCTGCTGATCGGCATCGTGAAAAAGAACGCCATCATGATGATCGACTTTGCCCTGGAAGCGGAACGGGAAGAGCACAAGCCGGCGGAGGAAGCGATCTACCAGGCCTGCCTGCTCCGTTTCCGGCCCATCATGATGACCACGATGGCGGCGCTGTTCGGGGGCATTCCGCTGGCGTTTGGATCCGGAACCGGCGCGGAGTTGCGGCGGCCGCTGGGCATTACGATCGTGGGAGGATTGCTCTTAAGCCAGCTGCTCACGCTGTACACCACGCCGGTGGTCTACCTGTGGTTTGACCGTCTGGCCCAGCGCTTTGCCCGCTACCGGATCGGCAATCCGATTCCGCACGAACCTATGCCGGCGGATTGATTTTATGAGTATCTCGGCTCCATTCATCCGGCGTCCGATCGGGACCTCGCTGCTGGCGGCGGCGCTGCTGCTGTCAGGAATTCTGGCCTTCAATTTTCTTCCGGTCGCGTCGCTGCCGAAGATGGATTTTCCGGTCATCAGCGTGGGGGCGAGCTTGCCCGGAGCTGATCCGCAAACCATGGCATCGGCGGTGGCGACGCCGCTGGAGCGCCAGTTCGGACGCATTGCTTCCGTCAATCAGATGACTTCGGCAAGCCAGCTGGGAAGCACGGGAATTGCGCTGCAATTCGATCTGAACCGGAACATCGATGCGGCCGCTCGCGATGTACAGGCTTCCATCAATGCGGCGCGCAGCCAGCTTCCTGCGAACCTGCCGAGCAACCCCAGCTATCGGAAAGTGAATCCGGCAGACGCCCCCATTCTCTTGCTGGGATTGACTTCGGACACTCAGACCATACCGCAGATGTACGACGCCGCGGATTCGATCCTGTCGCAGAAGTTGTCGCAGGTGGACGGGGTGGGGCAGGTTTTTGTGTGGGGCTCATCGCAGCCGGCGGTGCGCGCAGAAGTGAATCCAACCTTGCTGAACAAACTGGGGGTTGGGCTCGACACGGTGCGCAATGCGCTGAATGCGGCCAACGCGAACCGGCCCAAGGGACAGGTCTCCGACAGCACGCGCTCCTACTCCTTTACCGACACCGATCAACTCTTCACCGCGGACGAGTACCGGCCCCTGATCATGTCGTACAACAACGGTGCGGCGGTGCGGCTGGGCGACGTGGCGGAGGTCGAGGATGCGCTGGCCGATGTACGCAACCTCGGCCTGATCAATGGCAAACCGGGGATTATCCTGCCTATCTTCCGGCAGCCCGGCGCCAATATCATCGACACGGTGGATCGGGTGACGGCGCTGCTGCCGTATCTGCAGTCGTCGATTTCGCCCGCGATGCACCTTTCGGTCGTGATGGACCGGACGACCTCGGTGCGGGCCTCGGTGAAGGACATCGAGAGGACGCTGCTGATTTCGATCGTGCTCGTGGTTCTGGTTGTGTTTGTGTTTCTGCGCACCGTGCGGGCAACGATCATTCCCAGCATTGCCGTACCGCTTTCGCTGGTCGGAACGTTCGGCGGGATGTATTTGCTGGGTTATAGCCTGGACAATCTCTCGCTGATGGCGCTGGCGATTTCGACGGGCTTCGTCGTCGACGACGCGATTGTGGTGCTGGAAAACATCACCCGCTACGTGGAACACGGTATGGACGTGGTGAAGGCGACGTTCAAGGGCGCGGCGGAGATTGGATTCACGGTGCTGTCGATGAGCACTTCGCTGGTAGCGGTGTTCATACCACTGCTGCTGATGGGGGGAATTGTCGGACGGCTGTTCCGCGAGTTCGCGGTGACGCTCAGCATCGCGATCGGAGTTTCGCTCCTGGTGTCGCTGACCACAACGCCGACAATGTGCGCGAAATTCCTGCGGCTGCCAAAGACGCAAAAGCACAATATTTTCTATCGTGTCAGCGAGTGGTTCTTCGACCACCTGCTGGCGGCCTATACTCGCGCCCTCAAGTTGGTGCTGCAATATCAGCCGGTGACGTTGACCGTGACCATCCTGGTAGCGGTGCTGAGCGGGTATCTGTACTACGTGGTGCCCAAGGGGTTCTTCCCCCAGCAGGACACAGGACGCATTTCAGGTACAGTGATCGGAGCGCAGGACATCTCGTTTCAGTCCATGAGCGATAAGATGCGGCGCTACATCAGCATCGTGATGAAAGACCCGGCGGTCGACACTATGGCCGGCTTCACCGGCGGAGGCAACGCCTTGAACCAGGGCCGCTTCTTCATGATGCTGAAACCGTTGGCGCAGCGCGGGCCCTGCCAGAAAAACCACTTCTGGCAGCCTTGCACCTATGTCACCGCCGACGACGTGATCAACCGTCTGCGCAATAAGCTGACGGTGGTCCCGGGCGCGACCCTGATTCTGCAGTCGGCGCAGGAACTCACCATTGGCGGGCGCTATGGCAACGCGCAGTACCAGTACACGCTGCAGAGCGCGAACCTGGACGACTTGAATACCTGGGCGCCGCGGCTGCTGCAGAAAATGAAAACTCTGAAGCAACTGGCCGATCAGAATTCAGACCAGCAGGATAAGGGACTGCAGGCGAAACTGGTGATCGACCGCGATACCGCGAGCCGGTTGGGAATCACGCCGCAGGCGTTGGACAACGCGCTCTACGATGCCTTCGGGCAGCGCCAGGTGTCGACCATGTACCGGGCGCTGAATCAGTATCACGTGGTAATGGAGGTGGCGCAACAGTTTCAGCAGACTCCCGAGGCGTTGCAGAATATTTATCTGCGTTCCACCGTCGGAACGCCGGTGCCGCTCTCGGCCTTTACCCACTTTGAGCCCTCGAATACGCCGCTGGCCGTCAATCATCAGGGGCAACTGCCTTCGGTGACGATCTCGTTTAACCTGGCGCCGGGGGTTTCTCTGGGCGAAGCGACGGACGCGATCGAAAAAGCCGAGCAGTCGATTGGCTTTCCGCCGACCGTCCAGGCCAGTTTTCAAGGTACCGCCGCCGCGTTCCAGGATTCGAAATCCAACATGCTGATCCTGATCATCGCCGCGGTGGGCGCCGTCTATATTGTGCTGGGCATGCTTTACGAGAGCTACATCCATCCCATTACGATTCTCTCGACCATCCCCTCAGCCGGCGTGGGCGCTCTGCTGGCTCTGCTGATCACTAATAACGAACTCAATGTAATCGGCATGATCGGCATCATCCTGCTGATTGGACTGGTGAAGAAAAACGCCATCATGATGATCGACGTGGCGCTGGACGTGGAACGTACCCAGGGCAAGAAGCCGGCACAGGCGATCTTCGATGCCTGCATCCTGCGTTTCCGGCCGATCATGATGACCACCATGGCCGCCCTGCTGGGCGGATTGCCGCTGGCTCTCGGCCGGGGAACGGGATCTGAACTGCACCGGCCGCTGGGCATCACGATTGTGGGCGGATTGATTGTTAGCCAGGCCCTGACCCTGTTCACCACGCCGGTGGTTTACGTATATCTTGACCGCTTACGACTGGCGCTGCGCGGGGGTGAGGACCACGCGTTGCCAGACACCGGAACGCCCAGCCCAGCGCACTGAGATGCCGCCGAATCGGCCCAGGCGATGAGCGGACGGTTCCAGCCTTTCCCTTTCTGCAAGACAGGTCGTACACTAGGGGGCTTGTGCAACCCCTGCGGATCAGCCCTGCATCGCAGGAACCAGGCAAAGGGGTGTTTTGTCGTCTGGCCGCTGCCCAGGATTCGGATTGTTCCCGTATGATAGAAGGCACAACAAGGATTACCAGAGAGCAACTACATTCGCTCCGGGGAGTTGACCGGAAGACCGTTGACTGCAAAACCAGCGAATGTCCTATTTCGCTTCAAAAACCACTGCAGGAGTCAGGGATGCGAAAGAAAGCAGCGGCTCTGTTCGTTGTTTGCGCGAGCTTAGCCACGTCTATCAGTTGCGGGAGGAACCTGAGCCATTTTGTGTACGTGGCCACTCCCGCCGCCAACCAGATTGCCGCCTACCGCGAAGATCCGAACTCAGGCATCCTGACGGCACTGGCGGGCAGCCCAATCCCCGCCGGCAACGGGGTAGAGGCGATTGCGTTTCATCCCTCAAAGAAGTTCCTGTATGCCGCCAACTCATTAGAGAGCGACATCTCCATATTCTCGGTCTCGCCCTTTGGCGTCATCACTGAGAAAATTCCCGCCGGAGGGCGCACGCCGGTCCGGCCCGGGGGCACGAACCCGAAGTTCCTGGCCATCGATGCGGCCGGCAACTTCCTGTATGTCGGCAACATCGCCTCCAATAACATTTCGGTTTTTTCCATCGACGTGAGCAGCGGCTTGCTGACTCAAATCCAAGGCTCGCCGTTCCCCATTGGAATGACTCCGCTCAATCTGGCCTTAGCGCCTTCGGGGAATGTCCTTTACGTCACGGGCTCCGGCTTCGGCCCGCAAGGGATTATCCAAATCTTCAGTCTCAGCAACGGTGTCTTGTCGCCGATCGAAGGCCCGCTGGTTCAGCCGGGAAGGAGTCCCGTCGGTCTGGTTATCGATCCCACTGGCTCGTTCCTCTACACCGCGAATGTGCAGGACAATACGGTCTCTGGCTACACCATCGCTGCCAACGGTTCCTTGACCCTGATCAGTGGCTTCCCAGTTGGCGGAACACTCACCGGACCGGACGCGCTTTTGGTCGATCCCTCGGGTAAGTACCTGTTTGTGGCCAATGGAGGCTCGAACAACATGGCGGCATTCTCCATCAGCGCAGCCAGCTCCGGGCAGACCGGCGGCGCTCTGACCCTGCTGGGGAACTCGCCGTTCGGTACCGATCAGCAACCCAATTTCATTGCCGCCGATCGCAACGGCAAGTACGTGTTTGTGGGCAACCAGGTGGGTCCGGCCATCCAGTCCTTCAGCCTTGATCCAGGCACAGGGACCCTGACGTTGGTGGCCTCGTATTCGGTGGGAAATACTCCAAGTTCGATTGTGGTAGCGCAGTAGCTGGCATTCGAGAAAAATGGGCCGGAGCCAGCCCTGAACGGGATTTGCTTTTAACAAAGGCATGACAAACCAGGGCGCGTGTGTTGGGACAATGAACTAGCGGCACCCCAGGCGCGGTCGCAACCGCGACGAGCGTCCGATCTGGCTTGTGAAGAGCCACCTCGAACGGGACGAGAAGCGCTGGCTTGGTGCCGGGAGCGGATCCACAACTCATGAGAATTGCCAGCGCTGCCAGCGCCTTCCCCAAACATTACTATCCTCAGAAATTCCTTCTGCAGAAGCTACAAGAATACTGGGGCGATCACCTGCGAAACCCGCAGATGCTGGCGCGGTTGCACCGCAATGTCGCCGTGGAAGGCCGACATCTGGCTCTCCCGGCCGAGAAGTACTTCGATATCGCTACCTGGGGGCAGGCCAATGATATCTGGATCGAGGTGGCGCAGGAGCTGGGAGAGCAGGCGCTCTGCCGCGCTTTGCATCACGCCGGACTGGACGCAAGCCAGCTGGGAGCGCTGTTTTTCACCTCCGTTACCGGCATTTCAAGCCCGTCGATCGATGCCCTGCTGATCAATCGCATGGGATTGCCTGCGAACATACGGCGCCTGCCGATTTTTGGGCTGGGTTGCGTCGCAGGAGCGGCGGGCATTGCCCGCGCCGCCGACTATGTGCGCGCATATCCGTCGCAGGCGGCCGCGCTGGTCTCGGTCGAGCTGTGCTCGCTGACCATTCAGCGCGACGACCTTTCGGTCGCCAACCTGATTTCTTCCGGCTTGTTCGCCGATGGCTCGGCGGCCGTGATCGTCACGGGCGATGAACTCGAATCCACGGGGCCCACGATTCTGGCAACCCGATCCATCTTCTATCCCGACACGGAGGAGATGATGGGATGGACGATCACGGAGAAGGGCTTCCGCATCACGCTGTCGCCGGAGGTGCCGGTCCTGATTCGAAAAAATCTCGGACATGATGTGGACAAGTTCCTGGCCGATCACGGTCATCAGCGCAGCGACGTAAAGAGCTGGGTCTTGCATACCGGTGGGCCGAAAGTTCTGGAAGCGACCGCGGCGGCGCTGGAGCTGAACAACGGGCAACTGGACGCCTCCTGGGATTGCCTGAGAAAAGTGGGCAACCTATCGTCCGCTTCCGTGCTGGTAGTGCTGGAAGACGTGATGAGGAACCGCCGCCCGGAACCGGGCGCGCTGGGTGTGCTTGCTGCCATGGGCCCCGGCTTCTGTTCCGAGCTGGTGTTGCTGGAGTGGTAGGGACGTAGCAGCGTCGACATTAAGTTGTAGTTCCCGGATATGAGTTGCGACAGACCAATCGCGACTGACATCTTTGTGATTGGCGGCGGACCGGCGGGGCTGGCAGCGGCGATTGCTGCCCGGCAACGCGGTCTGCGTGTGATCGTTGCCGACGGCGCGCAGCCTCCCATCGACAAAGCCTGCGGCGAAGGCCTGCTGCCGGACGGGCTGGCGGCCCTGTCGGGTCTGGGAATTCATCTGTCATTGGCTGACGCCCATCCGTTTTGCGGTATTCGCTTTGTCGGATCGGATCGGTCGTCGGAGGCCGCTTTCCCTGGGAATAGTTGCGGTCTCGCTGTGCGCCGCACTTACCTGCATCGCATCATGACGGAGCGGGCAGAGCAGCTGGGCGCGGACCTACTTTGGAAGACGGCAGTGACCGGCATTTCTGCAGATGGCGTCCATATGGGGAAGAATCTGGTTCGCACCCGCTGGATCGTCGGCGCCGACGGCTGCAACTCGCGCGTGCGGCATTGGGCGGGCCTCGATCGGGGATCTCGATTTCGATCCCGCTACGCATTCCGGCGCCATTACCGGGTCGCGCCCTGGTCGGACCACATGGAAGTTTACTGGGGCGACTACTGTCAAGGCTACGCGACCGCGGTGAGCCGCGAGCAGGTTTGCGTCGCTCTGGCTTCCCATGACCCCAATTTGCGGCTGGAAGAAGGGCTGCGGTCGTTGCCCCGACTTCGCGCCCGGCTGGACGGAGCGGAGCCGGTTTCCGCCGAGCGTGGCGCACTGACGGGGAATCGCAGGCTGAACCGGGTTTGGAGGAACAACGTCGCTCTGATCGGCGATGCTTCGGGCATGGTCGACGCGATCACCGGGGAAGGTCTTGGCCTCGCCTTCAGTCAGGCCGCGGCGTTGGCAGAATCGCTGGACTCAGGGGACTTGTCTCGATATCAGGCGCAGCATCGGCGCCTCAGGCTGCGGCCAACGTGGATGGCGCGCCTGATGCTCACCCTCGATGGACGCCCGCACTTGCAACGCCGTACCATGCAAACGTTCCAGAAGCGGCCGGAAATCTTTCGGCATCTGCTGGAGTTGCACGTCGGAGCTGCCTCGCCTCTTCATGTAGCGTTCGACGGTCTCACTCTGGGATGGGGTCTGTTAACCGCACAATCATGAGCAGCGCATACGCCGCGTGGGTTGGCCGGTTATGGGTGGGCCAGGTGTTGGCGGTACTGACGCTAACGATCGCCGGACTTACGGCGGCTGCAGCTCAGCAAACCACTCTCAGCCTGGACCCGGCAAGAACTTCCGTAAACTTCACTCTGGGCGCCGCCCTGCACACTGTGCATGGAACGTTTCGCGCGAAGCCGGGCGCACTGCAAATCAATTCCGCTGCAGGACTGGTGTCGGGCGAGATTGACATCGACGCTAAATCCGGGGAAACCGGCAGTGGCATGCGGGATCGCAAGATGCACAAGGACGTACTGCAGAGCGAACAGTATCCAGACATATCGTTTCGCCCCGACCGCTTCGAAGGCGTACTGGCCACCCAGGGGAAGTCTTCCGTGAAGGTGCATGGAATGTTTCGGGTGCATGGAGTGGACCGCGAGATTATGGTTCCAGCCGATGTGGAGATGGCTGCCGACCACTGGTCGGCGACGGTCCATTTCACGGTTCCCTATGTGAAGTGGGGAATGCAGAATCCCAGCACGTTGTTTTTGCGAGTCAGCGATGCGGTGGACATCGAGCTAGTGGCTGGCGGTAGCGTCCAGCACAGTGCGGCGAACTCCGGCTCTCCGAATCCTGGTCCCGCGAATTCTGGTTCTGCTCAATAACCATCCTGCGGCGTGATGCCTTTTCCTTCGGTGACCTCGTAACCGCGGCCCGCGGCAAGATCCTTGTATTCCTCGGTGCGCCCGCTGGGCCAATCGATAACGACCCGCGCGACGCGGTCGCGCTTCTCCAGCCCGAAGGTCAGCGGCAGTTCTGATTGCGACAGGTAACTCGATCCGCCCTTGACCATTCGCGATTGGGTGAGACCATCGAGCATGACGCGCACCGTCGCGCCAATCGCGTCGCGGTTCGATTTCGTTCCCACCAAACGAAAACGGATGGACCGGTTTCCGTTCAGTACATCGTTGCGATAAAGATAGGCGGGGCCGTTGTTGGTGGTGAGCAGAAGATCCAGATCGCCGTCGCGATCAAAATCTCCATAAGACAGACCGCGGCCGACTTTCGGCTGATCGAATTCCGCGCCAAGTTCGGCCGCAACATCGCGAAAGGTACTTTTCCCGGTATTGAGAAAAAGATGCGGAGGCTGCGCATAGCCGACATTGCCGCGAATGTTGCGTACGGTCTCATCGATGTGTCCATTGGCCACGGCAAAATCGAGCCATCCATCGAGATTGGCGTCGAGAAAAACGCAGCCAAAGCCCAGGCTGTTGCGGGAGGCCGGCCCGACCCCGGACTGGGGCGCAATGTCCTCAAACGCGCCGCCGTTCGCGCGATACAGGCCGATCATCTCGTTGTCGAAGTTGGTGATGGCGACTCCGGGTGTGCCCGAGTTTTCGAAGTCGGCTACATCAATTCCCATCCCGGCTCGCGCCTTGCCTTCAGTGCTGAAGGCAAGCCCTCTCTCCACCCCCACGTCCTTGAAGGTTCCGTTGTGCTGGTTGCGGTACAGCTTGTTGGGTTGCGTGTCATTGGCCACGAGCAGATCGGGCCAGCCATCGTGATCCTCGTCAAGCAACGCGACACCTAAAGACTTTGAACTGCTGTCGAAGATGCCGCTGGTCGCGGTGACATCTTCGAAGGTGCCATTGCCGCGATTGTGAAAGAGCCAGCAGGTCGCTCCCCGATAGGCTTCAGGCGTGCAGTACGACTTGTGCTTGCCGTCGAGGCTGCAGAAGACGTCATGCTCCGGCGACCACTTCACGTAGTTGCAAACAAAAAGATCGAGGAGGCCGTCGCGGTCATAGTCGAACCAGAGAGCCGAAGTGCTGAAGCTCTCGCGTTTGCCGAGTCCGCTGGTGCTGGTCACATCGACGAACGTGCCCTTGCCTGTGTTGCGAAATAAACGGTTTTGCCCGACGCAGGTGACCAGAATGTCGGGGAAGCCGTCGTTGTTGTAGTCGCCGACAGCCACTCCCATGCCATAGAGTTCCACGTCGAGTCCGGCGTGCGCAGTCACATCGATGAAAGTTCCGTTGCGGTTGTTGCGGTACAGGCAGAGGGTTGAGCGCCGCCTTTTGTGGCCGGCCCAGTCGGCGCCGTTGATGAGAAGAATGTCCTGCCAGCCATCGCGATCGTAATCCAGAAAGGCGCAGCCGGACCCCAGCGTTTCGGGCAGGAATTTGCCGCCGAACGCGCCACTGTTGTGCTGGAACTGAATGCCCGCCGGGGTGGTAACGTCGGCGAATCGAAAGCCGGGCGAAGCGGATGCCGCCTGCGCCATCAGAGCATCGAGGCGAGGCCAATGCGGCCACGAGGCCAGGCCCGCCATTCCGCATAGGAAAGACCTGCGATTCACGGAACGTTCACCAGTCCGGAGCGAATCGCATACACGACCAATTCGGCGGTCTTATGGATTCCCAGCGTGTTCATGATGTTGGCGCGGTGAACCGCGATGGTGTTGGCGCTGAGATCGAGCGCGGTGGCAATCTCTTTGTTCGACTTGCCGTCGACAATCATCTGCAGAACTTCCAGTTCGCGCTGCGTAAGTCCATTGCGCTCGCCCTTCAGGACTGACTTTTGCTCGACCCGCGGATCGAACACGGTCTCGCCGGCTGCGACTTTGCGGATGGCGGCTCCGAGTTCCAGATCGAGGGCATTTTTCAAAACGTATCCTTTCGCTCCGGCCTCGATCGCCTGACGCACCCAGGTGCTCTCGCTGTGCATGCTGAGCATGAGAACAGCGGTGTCGGGCAACTGGTCAAGAATCTGACGTGTGGCTTCGAGGCCGTTCATGCCCGGCAGTGCGCAATCCATAACAACCACCCGGGGATGCAGTTCCCTGGCGAGCTTGATGGCCATCTCTCCGTCTGCCGCTTCCCCGGCAACTTCCAGGTCGGGCTCGTCTTCCAGCATGCGCCGAAAGCCGCGGCGCACCAGGCTGTGGTCATCGACCAGCAAGACTGTGATCTTCTTTGCCATAAGACTCCGCTTTCTCCCTCGGGATAGCCAACTGGACGAGCGTGCCTCCCTCGGGAGGATGTGAGAGAACGAGTCGTCCACCCATCAGTTCGGAACGTTCCCGCATCGCTACCAGGCCAATGCCTTGCCTGGGCCTATCCGTTATGCCGACGCCGTGATCTTCTATTTCCAGCTCAAGCGCATCGGGCAAGAACCGCAGACGCACCCACGCTTGCCTGGCCCCGGAGTGCCGCACCACGTTGTTCAACGCTTCCTGCAGGATGCGGTAAATGTGCACTCCGGCCCCGCCGTCCAACGGAAACGGCTTGCCTTGTTTCTCATAGGATATGGCAATGCCCGTTTGCCTTTCCACGGTCGGGATATACCAGTCAAGGGTGCTCTCGAGTCCGGCCTCGTCCAGCATTACGGGATGCAGCGCTTGCGAGAGGCTGCGAACGCTGTCGAGGGTGGCCTGCACCGTCTGCAGCACCTCCTGCAAATCAGCGCGCAGCGACGAACCCTCCGGCGCATGAGTTCCGGCGCGGCGCAGCATAGAGCCCACGGCGGTCAGAATCTGGCCAAACTCGTCATGGAGTTCGCGCGAGATGTAGCGCAAAGTGGATTCCTGCGTCGCGATCAGCTTCTGCGCCAGCTCGCTGCGGCGCTCGGAGATTTCGGCCAGCTGCGCGAACAGACGCCTGTTCCAACGAATCAGCGAAAGACTACTCAGGAGGATCGCCAGCAGAGCCGCGGCAAGAAAAACGTAGACCTGGCGCCGCACGTGGTCATAGATCTCGACAATGCGCTGGCCGGCTTGCTCCTCGCTTTCGCTGTTCTGCACCAGCAGGCGGGCTACGGACGTGCTCAATGACGCTTGCCGTTCCTGCAGGGAAAGCTGGATCTGGGCTCGCGCCTCTTTTTCTTTGCCGTCGCGCGCGAGGGCGAAGACGCGATCTACCGCATCCCAGAACTGAGTGAAGGAACTGGTGAGAAACGCGCTCTGTTCCGGGGTTCGGCTGGCGGCGGCTAAGCCCGCCTCCAGACGGATCGCATCGTCCAGGTCGGTCCGAATCCGCTGGAACTGGGCCACCCACGCCGTCAGAGGATAAGGCTCGTCACTGCTGACCATGTCGCGCATGGCCACGGCCAGGAGGTTGAGATCGTTCTGGATGCGCAGCAACTGCAGCGAATCTTTGCGGTTGCGATCGACCATCTCAGTCTGCAACCGGCGCAGGCCCGTCACCTGCCAGGTAATGTAGGCGGAATAGGCCACGACTGCCGACAGCGTAACGACGAGGCCCAGCAAGAGGCCCAAAGTCGGCGAACGCTCGGGTGCAGGCGCGCGAGGCACGCCCCGAGCATACAACGTGCCCAAGACGCCTGTCACAGGCGGCGCTCGACCGGCAGATATGTGACAATGCAGTATTAATGAAGCGAATCCCTCCGGGCGGAGTCAAACACTAGATTGAGTCCTGCAGCGAAAGAAGCCCCGAAGCCCCCGAAGATGCAGCGTCTGAAGGCCGTTTGGCCGGAAGTCTGGGCCCTGATGCGTCCGCGCCGCGGCCTGCTCGCCCTGGGCTTTTTTCTGATGGTGATCAACAAGGTCGCGGGGTTCGTGCTGCCGTATTCCTCCAAGTTTCTGATCGATAACGTGGTGGTGAAACATCAGACTTCGATGTTGCGGCCGCTGGTTCTTGCGGTTTTGCTGGCCACCATGATCCAGGGCGTTACTTCGTTTTCCCTGACCCAGTTGCTTTCCAAGGCGGCACAGCGGCTGATTGCCGATCTGCGCCAGCAGGTGCAGATGCACATTTCCCGCCTGCCGGTTTCTTTCTACGACGCCAACAAAACCGGCGCGCTCGTGTCGCGCATCATGAGCGACGTGGAAGGTGTTCGCAACCTGCTGGGCACGGGCCTTGTGGACTTCACCGGAGGTTTGGTGGCGGCTGGCATCGCATTGGTGCTTCTGCTTAAGACCAGTGTGCCGTTGACGCTCATCGCAGTTGGCTCGTTGAGCTTGTTTGCATTGACCTTGAACAAGGCGTTCTCCACGATCCGCCCCATCTTCCGCGAGCGCGGCAAGATTAACGCAGAGGTCACGGGGCGCCTCACGGAGTCGCTCGGCGGCGTGAGGGTGGTCAAGGGATATCACGCGGAAGAGCGGGAAGAGAAGATCTTCGGCGCCGGAGTGCGGCGTTTGCTCGACAACGTGATGCGGACGCTTACGGCGACTTCACTGATGAGCCTTTCCGCCAGCGTGCTGCTCGGCGTGGTGGGAGCCGCCACAATGTACGTGGGCGGCCGCCAGATGACCGGGCACACTTTGAGTCCGGGCGGCTACATCTCCTACAACCTGTATCTGGTCTTCCTGGTCGCTCCGATCATGCAAGTGGTTTCGATCGGCACTCAGATCACCGAGGCCCTGGCCGGGCTGGAGCGCACCCAGGAGATCATGCGAGAGCGGCCGGAGGATCGGGACCCGAAGCGCAGCGTGACTCTGCGCGATGTCGTCGGCACCGTGGAGTTCGACGAGGTCAGCTTCAGCTACGACGGAGAGCATGAAGTTCTGCACAGCATCTCTTTCCTGTCGGAACCGGGAACTGTAACTGCGTTGGTGGGGCCGTCGGGATCGGGAAAGTCGACGACGATCGGATTGATCACCGCTTTTTATGTGCCGACGAAGGGCACGGTGCGAGTGGACGGAGTGGACCTGAGCACCGTGCGTCTCGACTCCTATCGCACGCGGCTGGGCGTCGTATTGCAGGAATCGTTTCTGTTCGACGGCACGATCCGCGAGAACGTTGCTTTCTCCCGACCCGACGCCACCGAAGAAGAAGTCATGCGCGCCTGCAGAATCGCCCGCGTCGACGAGTTTGCCGAATCGTTCGCTGACAAGTACGAAACGATCGTGGGCGAGCGTGGCGTAAAGCTTTCGGGCGGCCAGCGCCAGCGCATCTCGATCGCCCGCGCGATTCTGGCGGAGCCCCGCATTCTGATTCTGGATGAGGCAACTTCCAGCCTCGACTCGGAATCGGAAGAGATGATCCAGCAGGGCCTCTCCTATCTCATGCAGGGCCGCACGACATTCGTCATCGCCCACCGGCTCTCCACCATCCGGCGCGCCGATCAGATCATGGTGATGGAGCGGGGAGAGATCGTGGAACGCGGCACCCACTCTCAACTTTATGCCGCGCGCGGCCGCTACTACGATCTCTACACTCGCCAGTATGGGGTGGAGCACAATCTATTCCTTGCGCCTGGTGAGGGCGATGCCGTCGCAGCCAACGGCAACGGCGCCGACGCGAAGAATGGCGACGTGAAGGCAGCCGACGCCCTGCGCGTCTTGCGGGGAGAAATACGCTAGCCGCTATGGTCACCGCTCGCGAGACGATCTCTGCAACCAGCACGCTCGCGATTCGCAGCGAGAATCTCTGCCGTCACTACCGCATGGGCCAGAACGTGATCCGCGCGGTGGATGGAATTTCACTCGAGGTTCGCACCGGAGAATTTGTCGCGCTTCTGGGGAGTTCCGGCTCGGGCAAGTCTTCCATGCTGAATCTGGTTGCGGGGCTCGACCGTCCTACCTCCGGCAGTGTCGTCGTTCAGGACCGCGATCTGGCCAAGCTGTCGCGGGAGGAATTGGCCAAGTACCGTCTGCAGGTGGTGGGCATGGTTTTTCAGTCGTTCAATCTGATTCCCAGCATGACGCTTGCGGAAAACGTAGAACTGCCTCTGCGCTTTGCCGAGGTCGAGCGCGAGAAGCGCCGGACTCTGGTGCAGCAGGCTCTGCAGCGGGTGGGGTTGGGAGCGCGAATGGACCACCGTCCCAGCGAGCTTTCGGGCGGGGAACAGCAGCGGGCAGCGTTAGCTCGAGCGCTGATCAATCGCCCGCAGCTTCTTCTGGCTGACGAGCCAACGGGAAATCTCGACAGCCACACCGGCACGGAGATCATGGACCTGGTTTGCGAGTTCAACCGGCAGCTGGGTATGACCGTGGTCATGGTGACCCACGAACGAGCGCTGGCCGAGCGCTACGCGGAGCGCATGATTTTTCTGGCGGACGGAAAGCTGGTCGACGACCGGGTGAATGTTCCTGGATCGTCGCCCGCGGCAGTGCAGGGAGGGCGATGATGAAGATTCCTGATCTCACCGAACTCGCCCTGCGCAACCTGCGCGAGTCTCTGCTGAGGAATTCACTGACCACGATCGGAATCTCGGTGGGCGTGGCCTCGCTGGTGGCGATGCTGTCGCTCGGTACGGGTCTGCAGGATTTATTCTCGCGGCGACTCGCGAAGTCAGGTCTGTTCGATACTGTTTTCGTTTCTTCCCGGCGCGAGCTTCGCGGCATGGGCCGCCAGGAGGAGCGCAACGGCCCCACTCCGGGCGAGAGCCGCATTCTTGACGAACCGGCGCGCCAGGAGATCGAACGCCTGCCGAACGTGGCGGAAGCTTATCCCGATATCCGGTTCATTACCGAGCTCCGCTACGAAGACCAGCCGCATATGACGACGATCTCCGCGTTGCCCCTGTCGGCAAAGTCGAACGATGCCTTCGAGGGAATGCAGGGAAGCTTCTTCTCGTCCGACACCGCTGCGGAAGTCATTTTGCAAAAATCATTCGCCGAGGAGCTGCTGGGAAAGACTCCACCGCTCGGAACGCCCGAACCTAATGTTGCCGATCTGGCGCCGGCGCTTCTGGGCAAAGAGTTGACGATGCGTTATGCGCAGCGCGGGCCCACGCCGGAAGCGCCGCAGGCGGCCAACAAGGGCACCTCGGCAGACGGCAGCATCGCAGGGGCGGCCTATTCGGTCGTGTCGCGGGAGCAGAAGCTGAAGATCGTAGGCATCTCGGATCTTGATCCGGAAAGCATGCGCGGCCCAATGCGGGGAAGAGTCTTCTTTCCCTTGCGGCTCGCCGAGAGCCTTCATGTGATGCAACCAGCGGACTTGCGCGAGATTTCGCGGGCCGCGAGCGATCAGCCGGTGTACTCGTCGATCAGCGTGCGGGTAAAGAATCCGGCGCAGGTGCAAGGTGTCGAAGATGCGATCAAGAAGATGGGCTTCACCACGTTCTCGATTCTCGACGCGAGCCACAGTTTGCAACAGGTGTTCCGGGTGCTCTATGCGTTTCTCGGAATCTTCGGCAGCCTTGCGCTGACCGTCGCATCCATTGGAATCGTCAACACTCTGGTCATGGCGATCCTCGAACGCCGGCGCGAAATCGGCATCATGAAGGCAATCGGCGCCAGCGACACAGACGTCAAAAAACTCTTCTTTGCCGAGGCCGGCGCTATGGGAGTTCTCGGCGGGATCGTCGGAGTCTTGCTCGGATGGGCCATCGGCCAGATCATCAATTTCGGAACCAACATCTGGCTCAGGAGCCAGTCCCTGCCATCCGAACAGTTCTGGGCAGTGCCGTTGTGGCTCGCGGTCTTCGCCGTTGTCTTTGCCTTTGTTGTGAGTCTGGTGTCGGGCTTATATCCGGCGGGTCGTGCGGCAAAGCTCGATCCCGTGCAGGCGCTGCGCTACGAGTGAACTGACCGGAATGACGCGCATTCTTCGGCTTGCCGCAATTCTTTTTTCTTTCAGCTGTCTTCTTATGAGCGGGCAGCTGTCCGCTCAAAGCCGGATTGATTGCAGCGCACTCAACAGCGCGGTTCTGAAGCAGGTCGTTCACTACTGCGTCTATCTTCCGGCGGGCTACGACCAGGGAGCAACGCAGCATCCGCCGCGGCGTTATCCGGTGCTCTACTTCCTGCATGGCCTGGGCGACAACGAGCAAACGCTCTTCAACAGCGGGGGCTGGACCCTACTCGATGATTTGCGCAATCAGCACAAGATGGGTGACTTTCTCATTGTTGCTCCCGAGGGTCGGCGCAGCTTCTACATCAACTCGGCTGACGGGTCGGTGCGCTACAACGATTTTTTTCTGCGCGAGTTCCTGCCCCATGTCGAGGCGAAGTATCGCGTCCAGCCCGGTCGCGCGGGACGCGCCATCAGCGGAATCTCCATGGGAGGGTACGGAGCCTTGCGCTTTGCCTTCGCTCATCCGGAGCTGTTCTCAGCAGTAAGCGCGCAAAGCGCGGCGCTGATCCCCGAGTCGCCGCAGGAACTGGATGCCGCCGCACGTGCGGGTGCGCCCTTGGCGGGCGTGCTCGGTGCGGTGTTCGGAAAGCCCATTCGCGTGACACACTGGAATGAGAACAGTCCTTTCGTCCTCGCGAAACGAAATGCATCGGCAGTTCGAAAGCTCGCGATTTATTTCAACTGCGGGCAGGACGACAACTACGGCTTCGAGCGAGGGGCGGCCGCTCTGCACAGTGAATTGCAGACGCTGGGAGTAAGTCATGAATATCACTCTTACCCCGGCGACCACAGTCTTACCTATTTCTTATCGCATTTCGCCGAGGTAATGGAGTTGCACTCCAAGGCATTTGGACTGGCATCGCAGGGAAGCAGGTCTACCGGTCAACGATAGTCTGATGAAAGATAGTCTGATCAGCGTCAGAAAGAAGCGCAATCTTAGGCTCTTCCGCATTGTGCGTCCTGCGCGTTTGGGGCGCATCTCGGCGACTCAAAATGCCTGTTGTACACTAGGCCTAAGCGAGTCTCATGGCGCAGCACGCCTCCGCGGAGGGATGCGTGAGTGGTTGAAACGGGCGGTCTTGAAAACCCATGTACTACAAGTTTTGGCCCTTTGTAACCGCTTGAAACCTAAGGGGAAGGTTCACCGAAAAGCTGAAGAAATTGGTCACTGTAGTAAAACTGTAGTACCTGGAGAGGTGGCCGAGTGGTTGAAGGCGCCAGTCTTGAAAACTGGAGTACGGGAAACTGTACCGAGGGTTCGAATCCCTCCCTCTCCGCCAGCAAGTCTTAACTGCAGAGAAGTTCCGCCGCCTTTTCCCCCTAAGTACGCGAAAGATGCCAGTTTTCCGCGATAATTCCTCAGCAAGTCGGACTGCAGAGAACGGACTGCTCAGCTGTGAACGGGGTCACTGTCCCGGCTTTTCTCCGCAAGGCACATGCGCAGTCCGATTTCAAGGATGGCATCAGGCGAATGCAATGCGATCAGAAGCCGGGGATTCAGCCATAGCGAGTTGACTTTTGTCGGCATCCTGGGAAGCGATTCCGGTGCTTCCCATAAGCCCGTTTCTGGATAGCTTCCGGTTGGCCGACGATCCACGCACTGGGTTCAACTCCTCCCCAAAAACCGTGACCGATAGGTTTCGCTTGACCCCTGGCCCTCGTGTCCTACAATTACTTCCGAAGAGTCCTCCTGAAACGAGGCCGATACGGCGACACGCGATACAGCGACTCGCGATACAGGTAAGCTTCAGCCAACAACTCCCGCCGACGATCTACTGCGGCGTTTCATTGACACTACTCCTGCGTTTCTGCACAGTTCTGACCCTGACGGCAATTTCGGTTTTTTCAATCAACGCTGGCTTGAATACCTCGGCGTCACCGAAGAAGATCTGCAGGGCTGGGGCTGGACTGCTTTCATTCATCCTGAAGACTCACAGGGAATGTTGACAAGGTGGAGTGCTTGCCGTGCCAGCGGAGACGTGTTCCAGTACGAAACCCGCGTGCGCCGTGCCGACGGACAATATCTCTGGTTTCTGCATCGCAACGTTCCCCAGTGGGATGACCAAGGGAACATCGTGATGTGGTATGGATCCAGTATCGAGATTG